>Ga0302228_10000148_pt1 | contig 63589 bp, 59 predicted proteins | sample II_Palsa_N1_2_FD_193519 | JGI IMG/M metagenome (GOLD analysis project Ga0302228, IMG submission 193519) | Peat permafrost microbial communities from Stordalen Mire near Abisko, Sweden - II_Palsa_N1_2 | ecosystem: Environmental > Terrestrial > Soil > Palsa > Peat permafrost | place: Sweden... | reverse complement strand
ACCATGACAACGGCGGCAGCGACCATCACGACAATGGTGGTAGCGACCACCATGACGACGGTCACCACGACGACGATCACGACCACCATGACGATGACCACCATCACCACGACGACGGCTGGTATGTCGATCCGGTGGCAGTGGGCGTAGCCGTGGGCGTGACGACGGCAATCGTGGTGGGGACGACGGTGGCAGCCCTGCCGCCGAGTTGCAACAACGTCATGATCGCGGGCGTGGTGTACGAGCAGTGCGGCCCGAACTGGTACCAGCCCCAGTACGTGGGCGCAACGGTGAAGTACGTGGTCGTGACGCCGCCGAGGTAAGCGCGGCGTCAGGCGCCGGGCGCCGGCTTGCGAAACCGCTAGCGGAGTGTCGCGCCGGCACGCAGGTGCAACGTATGAAGTCACGAGCATCGAAGGCTCAAACGGGTGCGGGGAAGCCGCGCGTCGGCTAGGTCCTGGCTGCGCGCCGCAGGGGTTCCTGTTCGCGCGCGCGGCAATGACAAGGACGGATATGGATATCGAACTCGAGGCGCGAATCGCCCAGTTGCTTCTAAGGGCAGCGCGGCGCAGGAAGCTCGTTCCGTACGGTAGCTTCCACGCAATCTTTCCACCGGATTTACCGCTGAACCGTCGCTATAAGGTGCTGGAGAAGGCGACGTCGTCCATCTGCGACCTGCAGCTTGCGGATTATGGCGCGCTTCTCAGTACCGACTCCGGTCTGCCGGGACCGGACTTCTATGCGCGCTTCAAGCGCATGCATGCCGAGCGCTATTACGCGGTGCTCGGTGCGGACCGCTTCCGCAAGCTCAGTCTCGTCGAAAAGCAGCGCTTCGCGCTCGAGGCGCGCGAAGCGGTGTATCGGCATGCCCGTGCCGTCAACGCAGCGTCGTCCGCGGACGCACCTGCAGACGCACCAGGGCCGGCCGAGGCCGGCGTGGCAGGCTTCTCAGCGCGCCCGGTTTGCAGCGCCGTGCTGGGCGTCGTGCTGGTGGCGGGTGGATTGCTCGGCTCACCGGGCGCCGAGGCTCAGGAGTTTTCGCTATTCGGCGGAGGGTCGAGGGCAGCCAACACCAACACTTACAGTTGGGCTTTCAACTACCAGGAAGGACTCGGACAGTACTTCGCGGGCAGCTTCTCGTGGCTGAACGAAGGACACATTCCCGACCACCATCGCGACGGCCAATTGCTGCAGCTATGGGGGCGCATTCCGGTCGGTAATCCTAAGTTTATCCTGCAGGCGGGTATCGGTCCTTATCGCTACTTCGACACGACCACGGCCGACCAGGGCGGAAGCTACTCCGATACCCACGGCTGGGGCGTGGTCTACAGCGTGCGTGCTGCGTATTACGCGTCGAACCGCTGGATTACCCAATTGCAACTGAATCGCGTGCACGTGCAGCGCGGACCGGATGCGACCAGCGTGATATTCGGCGTGGGATATCAGCTCGATGCGCCGGACACGCCTGGGCCGCGTGACTGGGCGGCCAGCAGTGCGACAAAGGTGACGAACAACGAAGTGGCCGTGTATCTGGGCAAAACCATCGTCAATTCCACGAGCTCGCCGTCGGCGCTGGGCGGCGCCGTCGAATACCGGCGTGGCCTTGCAAAGTATCTCGACGTGACGCTCGGTTATCTGCACGAAGGCAGCAGCAAGGTGGCGCGCCGGGACGGCATCACCAGCCAGCTATGGGCCACCCGTGCGTTTCTCAACGACAAGGTGACGCTCGCGGTGGGTGCCGGGGCGTACTACGCGATCAATGAAAACGAAAACAGCGAATCGCCGGGGCCGGGGGCCGGCAAAGTCTCCGGTCTCGTCACGATTGCAGGTTCATACCGGTTGACCCAGCACTGGGATGCGCGGCTCGAATGGAACCGGGTGGTGACGCGCTACGACCGCGATACCGATGTGATCTTTGCAGGAGCGGGCTACCGGTTCTGAGAGCGCGATATCAAGGAGGTCCCCATGACCACCACAAGTCGCGGCATCGCCACGCTGTGCCTGGCGACATGCTGCATGTGTACGGCGAACGCGTATGAAGATGCCGGTGCGGTCGCGGAGCGGATTCAGTCGGCCGGGCGTGGCGCGCACCTTGGGCACGAGCTGTGCGGTTATACGTCCGCGCAGGTCGCGCAGTACAAGGAGAGACTGCGGCGCTCGCTGTCGGGGCCGGCCGGCTTCGATACGGAATGGGACTATGGCTGGAAACGGGCCGAGCCGATGCTGCTGCAGTATCAGTCGCTGCGCACGGGCGATCCGCAGGACTACGAAGCGCGCGTTCGCCGCGTCTGCGCAACGCTGCGAGGCCTTGCGAAGCGCCTGCCCACGCCCGCTAGCCAGGCCGTTCCGCCGTCGCAATAGACGCGTGACCGGTTGCGTTGGCGGATATCGTGCCGAGCGCTTCGAGGTCGACCGTAATGCGCAGCGCGAGACGCCGGGCGTCCTGCTGGCGGGCGCGTTGCAGCGCTTCGTCGAGCAGCGGCCGGACAGCGTGCGTGGACTCACCGTTGGCGAGCTGCACCATGGCCGACAGGCGCAGCAGTTCCGGCACATACCAGAGCTCGCCGGTGCGCTCGCTGCGCGTCACCGCGCCGAGCAGCGTGGCCGCCAGCGACGCCGTGAGTTCCGGCTCGTCCTGCAAGGCAATGCGCGGCAGCAGCGTGGCGATGAAGGCGACGTCGAGCAGGTAGATGTGTTCGCGGCCGATCCGCTTGAGCGCGTTGCCGATCACGCGCTTTGCGGCCTGCTGATCGCCGCGGCGGGCGTCGAGCCAGAGCCGGAAATCGAGCCCGGCGCGCAACCAGCGCCGCACGCCGGCCACGCGGGCGCGAGTGACGAGCGCGGCGGCACACGATTCGGCCAGTGCGATATCGTCGTCGAGCGCGGCGAGTGCGCAGGCAAGGCCGAGCGCGATGCAGCACGCCACCGGTTCGCTTTCGTCGATGGGGTCGCGAAACGTGCTCCGCAACGGCGCCGCCACATTGGGCTCGCCGGCGAGCCACTGGGTGACGGCCAGCACGGCGCGCGCAACCAGATGCAGCGAGAGGCCATAGCCCGTCGCCATTGCGTTGGCTTCGTGGCAGGCGTCCTCGTCGAACGTGTCGTCGGTTGCATCGTCGCTTAGACCGGCTACCGGCGACAGCAGGCGAATCGCTTCCTCGTACTCGCCCGCATAGGCCCTCATGACCCCTTCGATACGCCGCGCGTTGATGCTGACCGCCGGCCACCGCGTGGCCGCAGCGATTTCGCCGAACGCCTGGCTTAGCTCGCGGCAGCGCAGCACTTCGCCGGCTTCGAGCGCGCCCATGGCCAGGCTGAACAGCGCGCGCAAGCGGTACGGCGTGTCGGCGCAAATATTCGCCAGTTCATAGGTACGCTGCCAGCTCGCGACGATCTCCCCCGAAGCGCTGCGCTGTAGCGTCAGGGCACGCGCCAGTACCGCGCGCAGGCGCATCTCGTCGCGGATGCGCCGCATCGAGCCGCTATCCACGCGGGCCAGCGCAGCGCGTGCCCAGCCGACGTATTCGTCGACGAGCGACAGCGTGGTCCACACGGGCGCAGTGTTGTCGAGCAGATCCGCGCACAGTTCGGCCTTGTCGGCCGAGACCGCCCATTCGAGGGCGGCGCGCAAGGCGTCGATGTCGTGGCGGCTGTGCAGCGCGCCGCTCGTGAGACCGGCGCCGAAGCGGCGCGCCATGTCGCGTGCCACGAAATGCGCGTGATGGGCGGCCGCATCGGTGCTTTCGCGGGTCCGCTCGAGCGCGTCCAGCGCAAAGCGGCGCACCGCCTGCGGCAGGCGCAGGCGCAGCGCGCCGTCGCAATCCACTTCGTTGATGAGGCCCGCGTCCACCAGCGAGCGCAACTGGATTTCGAGCGCGCCGGCTTCGGGCGGTCCCGATTCGTAGTCGGGATCGAACGCGCCCAGCACGGCGAGCGCGGCTTCCTGGGCAAACGCGTTGGCGAACACGCCGAGGCGGCGCAAGGTGGTGCGGGTGGGCGCGTCGAGCGCCGCATACGAGAGATCGAGCATGGCCTGGACCATCATCGCGCGCGGCAGCACGATGCGGCGTGCGCCGGTGCGGCGGGTCATCACCGCGTCGAGTTCCGCGGCAAAGGTGGCGAGCGCGGTCTCGACCGGCGCACCCGCACGCACCTGGGCGGCGACCGTCGCGGCGGCGAGTTCCACCGCGTAGGGCACACCGTCGATGCGCCGGCACAGCAGCGATGCGGCGGCGAGCGCGTCCGGCGCGAGCTGTTGCGGGTCGAGCGACGCCGCGCCGCCGCCGGCGGTTTTCAGACCATGTCCGAGCCGCATGAGCAGCAACTGCAGCGCGTCGTAGTCGAGCATCGACGCGGCATGCGGTGCGCCGTTGAGCGGCTCGGGCGGTACACGTAAAGGTGCGACCGCCACCGTCGACTCGCCCGCGATAAAGAGCGGCGTCTCGCAGGTGGCGATCACATGCAGTCCACGCGTGGCGGCGACGAGGGCTTCGATCGTCGCGCCCGCGGCTTCGCTCAGAGGGTCGCAATGATCGACGATCAGCAGCATGCGCCGGGCGCCGATCAGCGCGGCGAGGCGGGCCGGTTCCGCAAGTCCTTCCGCTTCGGCGGGGCGCGCGTTCGGCTCCTGACCGACCGCCGCGGCAATCGCATTGATCACCCGGTCGGGCTGTGCCAGCGACGCCAGTGCCGCGCACACCGCGCCGTCCGGGAAGTGCGAGGCGAGCCGGCTGGCGGCCTCGGTGGCAAGCCGCGTTTTGCCGATGCCGGAGGCGCCGGTCAGCGTGACGATGCGGCGTGTGGGCACAAGCGCGAGCAACTCGGACAGCTCTGCATGACGACCGACGAACGGCGACGGGTCGATCGAATGCGAGCGCAGCGAGGCGACGGCACTGGTCGGCACCGGTGCCGTCGGGACCGCTGCGGCGAGTTCGCTGCCGGGCCGCGCGCCGCGCAGAAAGGTTGAGCGCACCGTGCCGAACGGCGGCGCCGATGCGAGGCTGACCGCCGGCCCGAACGCGGCGGCGGCAGGCAAGCCGGCGGTGGCGCCGCCCGGAGCGCCGGCGGGCATGAACGAGGTGGCGAGCGATGCCGCGATGCTGCCGGCCCCAACGGTACCCGGTTCGAGTCCGGTATCCGGCGATTCGACGAGGCGTATCTCGCCGGCGAAGCGGTAGCCGCGCCCGGGTACGGTGACGATCAGATCGCGCTCGTCGTTGAGCGCGCGGCGGATCGCCGAGATCTGCGCCTGCACCGTATTCGCGTCGATATGCGTGCCGGGCCAGACGATCTCGCGCAGCTCCGCCGTCGACAGCACGCGGCCGCGCGCTTCGAGCAAGGCGGCCAGTACGGCGAACGGGCGCGTGCCCAACTCGATCACGGCGCCGTCGGCGATCAGAAGGCCGACCTCGCGCGCGAGCCAGAAGCGCGAAAAAGCGATCATCTGTCCCGTTAGCCGCGGTAACGACATCAAGGGATCTCCGGCGTTGTTTGTTGTGTGGTCGGTCAGCCGGCGAGGGTGGCCGCCGGGGAAGCATCGTGACGCGCCGCGCTGTGGCTTTCGTCAGACCTTTGCATTATCGCCTGAGAGTTGAACAATTGCTTGAATGTGGAACACTTCTTCATCTATCGGGACGGCAGGGCGTTTGCTGCGGTGCGGGGTTTATGCGTTTTCGAGGCTCCATTGCAGCGTCGTGCGCAACCAGGCGACGCCCTCGTTGGGCGGCTCGGGCAAGGTGGGCACCGGGCGCGTGCGGGCGTACAGGTAGCTGTTGTCGGCCAGCAGGCCGCAGTTGGGGCGCGGTTCGTGATTCATCAGGAGTGCTTCCTGAACGAAGCCGAGCCGCTCCATGCTGCTGTGCGCGGCGCCGTCGACGGCGCAGCATGCGAACAGCCGGTAGACGCCCGGCTGTTCGATCAGCCAGTCGAGCAGATCCTGCAGCGCGAGCACGCCCGCGCGCCGCCGCCGCGCGCCGCCGAGCCGGCTGATGACGACGCCCACCTCGATACGCGGCAACGCCGGTTTCAGTTCGATCAGCGCGGTGAGGCGGCCGGTCTCCTTGCATTCGAGCGCATAGCGGATCAGCGTGCCGTCCTGCCAGCCGCGCAACGCTTCGTCGATAAATGCAGCGGTTTGTTCGACGTTGCGATGGCGGGGCACCGGCAAATCGCGCATCGTGCCGATGTCGCCGAGCATCTCGTCGAAGAGGGCGGGCGCATCGGCCGGCACGAGTGGGCGCAACACCAGATACGGCGTTTCCATTCTGTCGAGCGGGACGAAGCGCATGATTCAGGTCCGGTTAACGAGGCTGCCCCGTAGTGTGCCGCGATGCCGTGTCCGCCGGATGGCGCTTTGCGAAACGGCGAGCGGGGGTGCGAAGCGGACGCGCGAAGCGGGGCCTTCGACGTGTGGCTTCGTTCCGGATGACGCGGTTTCGCGCCGCGCCAGGCGTGTGCGGATGCGCCGCAGTATGGTCGGACGGGATGCGTGTCGTATTGTCCTCGCGCGCGGCCGGTTGCACCTCGGCCATACGCGGTCCAACCAGGAGCCTGCACCATGACGAAATCTCCGTCGATCGGCGGTCACAGCGGCGTTGCGCCGCTTGCGGATGTTGCCACGCCGTCTTCCGCACCGGTGGGGGGCGGCAAAACCGCCGAGGCCGGCGCGCAGGCCGGCCCGCAAGGCGGCGCCGTTCTGAATGGCCTGAACGCGCTGAAGAGCGGCGGTGCAGCTCCGGGGGGCGGCGCGCGGGCGTCGTTCGCTGCGAAGCCCTCGACCGCCGAGCGCGGCGGCACGCCCTATACGCCCGGTGGTCCCGGCGCGAAAGTGAGCGTGGGCGGGCGTATCGGCAACCTGCTGCATGACGCGTCGGCGCGGCTCAACACGGCGGGCGGTGGACGTCTCGGCGGTTTGCTGCAGGATGCCTCGGCGTTGACGGGGGGCGTCGGCGGCCTGGCGCAGGCGGGTGCCGGACTTGTGTCGGCTGGCATGAGCGTGGTCGGTTCGATCATGCAGGTCAAGGAAGCGGAGGCCAGCGAGATTGCCAAGATCGCGGAGCAGGGCGCACAGAATGTCGAAAACGCCGCCAAGGGCGGTTGAGCGTTCAACCGCGGTTAGGCGCTCAAGCTCTCAAGCTCTTAAGCTCTAATCAAGCCCTCAGCCAGAAGAACTCGCCGGACGCGACCCCTTCGAACATTTCGTCGCTCGATTCCACGATGTTTTGCCGCCAGTAGCGGCCGTGTTCGGCGTAGTGCGCGAGCAGATCGGCGAGCGCCTCGCCGTTGAGCTCGTCCGCGAACGGCAGGCGCAGGACCAGCACGACGCCGCCGGTGTCGGTGTCGAGTCCCAGTTGCGCCTGATCCTGCGCATAGATCAGCAGATTGGCTTCGAGCATCAGGCGGAACACGACAAGCGTGCGCCCGGCCGTCACCGTGCCGAAGTGGAAATTCGCGTACATCGCGTCGATGTCGCGCTCGAAGTAATCGAGCCGCACGTCGAAGCCTTCGACTTCGATCGAACGCGTGCGCAGCACGTGGTCGGCGTCGCCGAGACCGACGGTCGCGCACAGATCGACAATCAGGTTGGTATAGCGCTCACTGCTCATGCCTCGACCTCAATAACGCAGTGACAGGCAGCCGATGCGTGCACGGGACACGCACCGGCCGCGACGGCGGCGCGCCACCGTGCGCAAGCGCGCGGCGACGGCCGGCCGGGCTAAGGCCGCTTAGCTGCCTTGCGCGGCGCTCTTGACGTTGCTGGCACCGCTCTTCGCGATGTCGGATACCGATGCATACATGCTCTGCTCGACTTGCATCTGAGCCGACATCTCGGTCATCTGATCCATCTCGCTGGTGAGACCTTGCATCATCGAGCCTGCGCTTCCTACGGACATGAGAACCTCCAGTGGGTGTGGAACGAAAGGAGTGGCCTACATCGAGACCTGCTGCTGCGCCGGCTGCTTTGATGGCATACCGGCGCGGCTAGCGCGTTGACCGGGCGAGGCACGAACGGTCGGTGCCCCGCGCCGGCAGGGCGCGGCGTCAAGCCAGCGCGGCGCCCTGTTTTTCCTGAAGCCGCGCGAGCACGCGCGACGCGGCCAGAAAGCCGCGATACAGCTTCGCGAGATTGTTGCGGTCGAGGTCGTTGGCGCCCTGCGTTTCGCTGATCTGCTGCGCCGTCTTGTCGAGCGCATGGCGGATCGCTTCGATGCGCGGGGCGCCCGCGGGGTCGGCCAGGGTCTTCGGCAAATCGTTGAAGTCGCTGCCGTAAGGTTCGAGTTGCTCGTACATGTCGATCTCCTGAGTTGAGGATGGCGCGCTGGAAGGTTCGGTCAAAGGCTCGCCGGGTTGCCTGCGTCAGCCGGCGGGACCGCGCTGCCGCTGGGGCGGCGGTGCGGCGGCCGGCAAGGTGGAGGGGTCGGGCAGCGGCACGCCGGCGTCGGCGCTGCGGCTGATGGTGTCGTTGTCGACGGGGCTGGTTGTGCTGGCGGCGTGCGTCACGCCGGTGGCGGCAGCGCTGCCGTTGGCATTCGCGCTGCCGCTCGGGGCGGCGTTCGGGCCGGCCGCGTTGGTGGCGCTGGTGGCGGTGGTGGCGTTGGCGGCGGTGGTGGCATTGGCCGCCTCGCTATCCGAGGCGCCGGCGGGCGGATCGACCGCGTAGATATGTTTGACCCCGTCAGGCGTTTCGGCGTATTTGACGTCGTCCGAGGAAATCATTTCGGAGTACGACGCTTCATTGGGTGCATCCACGGTGCCGGCGCTTTCGGACGCCTGCACCACGATGCCCTTGACATTGCCATCCAGGTCGGCCCGCACGCGCGCCAATGCGGCATCGAGATCGGTGCGGCTGCCGACCTTGCCGGTCACGGCAAAGGTGCCGCCGACCTGATATTCGACGTGCGCGCCCGCAATCCCCAGCGAGTCCTCGATACTGCGCGCATCGTTTTGCGCGACGTCGTAGTTGCGCGAGATGCCGTTCTCCGAAATGCGGTCGAGCAGGGTCCGCACGGCCTGGTCGTCGGCGGGCGTCGCCACCATGCCCGTCACCACCACGGTGTTGCCGAGCGCATGCGCGTGCAGGCCGCTCACATGGGCAGCGGCGAGCGCTTCGCCGACCCGTTGCGCGCGGTCGTCGGCATTGTGCGGCAGGGCCGCACGGCTCATCTGCGTGGTGGTCAGGAGCGACACGGCGACAATCACCGCCCCGAGCGCAAAGCAGGCTGCGACCGCGCCCACATAGCGGTGGCGCTTCTTGCGCTCGGCCGCGAAACGGGCCTCGGCGGGGCGGGTGAGGAGCGTCGACAGCAGGTCGAGGTCGGAGGGCCATGCCGCATCGTCGGCGCCGACGCACAGGATCGTATCGTCGAACTGCATGGGCACGAAATCGACCAGCAACACCACTTCTTCCTGAGCGGCCGGACTGCGGGGCGCGCCGGATGCCTGCTGTGCACCTTCCGCGTGTCGAGTCTCCTGCGCGGTGCCGTAGCCCGGCGCGAGGCGCTGCGCGCTCACCACGCCGCTCGCATCGACATGCAGCAGCGTATCCGCACCGCGCCAGTCGGCGAGGCGGATGTCGGCATCGTTGTCCGCGCCGATGCGGTGCGTCCCCGGCGTGAGCTGCAATTGCGCTCCCGCGTGGACGCCCGTCAGTATCCGCAGCAGTTTCATCGTGCTCGCACAGGGTGATGGGAAGGGTTCCGGACTCGCCGGCTCGATCGTCCCTAATGTAGGCGTTTGAAAGCAGGCGTTCGCGCAGGGATGCGAAGGCGGCGCGTGCGATGCGAAGCCGCGCGGTTCCCCCGCAGCACGGCATGGCGCGCCATTCGAGCTAGTGTTCTACGGATTTGCCCCCATCTATCGGTCCCGGATCGCATCGTCGCGGCTACCATGCAGGTTTGCGCGCCGCTTGCGGTGCGTCTCCATCACTGGGTTTTCTTGCGCATGAGTCTGCTACTTCGTTTGTTGTGTCTGGTTTTGACCAGTCCCCGCCGCAGCCGGCTGCACGTGCTCGATACCTGCGTCACGCCGTTTCGCGTCTGGTTGAACGACCTCGATGTGTTGTTCCATATGAACAACGGCCGTTACCTGACGATCCTCGATCTGGCGCGCGTCGATCTGATGATGCGCAGCGGCCTGTGGAAGCACCTGAAGGCACAACGCTGGTATCCCGTCGTCACGCTGGAAACGATCCGCTTTCACCGCTCGCTTGAGCTCGGCAATCGTTATAACGTCGAAACCCGTGTTATCGGATGGGACGAAAAGCACATCTTCATCGAACAAGGTTTCGTGCGCGGCGAGACGCAAGTCGCGTTGGCTGTGGTCCGCGCCCGCTTTCTGAAGCGAAGTGGCGGCGTTGTGACGACCGCCGAGTTGATCGGGCTGGCCGGAATCGAGCAGCCGTCGCCAGCGTTGCCCGAATGGGTCGCACGCTGGAGCGAGGCGGAAGGCGGTATGGCGTTTCCGTCGTCGTCTTCTTCGGATAGAGAGAAGGAGACTGTCGTAGAGCAGTGAGTGTGTGGCCGCTGGCCGGCGCATGGCACTGTCATGCGCCGGCCGCGATTTCTTCAGGCCGTCGCAGCAGTTTGCGGCACCGTCAGAAGACGCTCCACGGCCTCGCCATTGTCGCGGAAAAGATGCACGTGACGCAGCGCGAAGCCGGCATCCACCGCTTGCCCGTCGGTTGTGGTCGACTCTCCTGAGCCCTTCACCTGAATCACGGCGCCGCCTTCGAGGCTCACGTGCAGCAAGGTCTCGCCGCCGAGATGCTCGACCACCATCACCGTGCCCGATAGCTTCCCCTGCACGTCGTTCACCACCGTTTCGGACAGATGCTCTGGGCGAATGCCGAGGGTCAGCGCGTCGCCTGCCGTCACGCCGGCCGCGCTGAACGGCAACGTAATCGGAGCGCCGCCAGGCAAGCCGATGGTCAGGCCTTCCGCGTCGGCGCGCTGCACCTTCACCGGCAGAAAATTCATCTTTGGCGAACCGATGAATCCCGCCACGAAACGGTTCCTGGGTGTCCGGTATAACTCGAGCGGCGAGCCGATCTGCTCGACCTTGCCGTTGTTCAACACGACGATGCGATCCGCCATGGTCATGGCTTCCGTCTGATCGTGCGTGACGTAGATCATGGTTGCATTGAGCTGCTTGTGCAGCTTGATCAACTCGAGCCGCATCTGCACACGCAATGCGGCGTCGAGATTGGACAGGGGTTCGTCGAACAGAAACACCTTGGGTTCGCGCACAATGGAACGCCCGATTGCAACGCGCTGGCGTTGCCCGCCGGATAGCGCCCGGGGTTTGCGCTCGAGCAGTTGCTCGATCTGCAGGATCTGCGCTGCACGCTGCACCCGCTCCTTGATCTGCGCTTCAGGCAGCTTGATCATTCGCAGTCCGAATGCAATGTTCTCGTAGACCGACATATGCGGATACAGCGCATAAGACTGGAACACCATCGCCACGCCGCGTTGCGACGGTTCGAGTTCGGTGACGTCTTCGTCGCCGATCAGGACTTGCCCTGAATCGCTGCGTTCCAGTCCGGCAATGGTGCGAAGCAGCGTGGATTTGCCGCAGCCCGACGGGCCGACGAACACCATGAATTCACGATCGGTCACCGAGATGTCGATGCTCTTCAACACCTCCGTTCCGGCAAACGTCTTGCGGATCTGCTGCAACTGAACTGCACTCATGCTTGTCTCCAGCTGAGGCTCGTGCCTTCGCTCGACGCGAGCCAGGTAACGGGTTTTGTGCGCAACTTCGCCTTGCAACGCAGCATGCACCCTTTATCGAATTTGTTCTTGACAACCAGTTCGGGTCCAAATATACAATTGTAATTGCCGAATTACAAGTGAAACGAAGCTGGTCGGTGCGGGTGAAATACGAAGCAGGGGTGTGCAAGGAGCCGGCAGCCGGTCGGGTCCGTCTGCACGCTTGAACGGCTCAGCCGGCCGCGTCCGCTGTGAGCCCCTTTAAGAAGAAATGCTTAGGAGACAGGCATGAAGAAGCACTACGCGCAGGCCGCGGCGTTCGCGCTGCTGGGCGTCACCGCATCATTCCTTTCGGTGTCCAATGCGTCCGCCTGGACGCTCAAGGAGGCCGCCGCGCCGTATTCGGGCACCACCATCAGCGCCATCTTTCTCGACCGGCCAGGCTACAAGGCTGCGTCGGCGCTCATCCCGCAGTTCGAGAAAGAGACCGGCATCAAGGTGCACACGGAAGTGGTCCCCTACGAGAACACCCGTGAGAAGGAGGTGCTCAACTTCGTAGGCGGCGGCGCCCAGGACATCGTGCTGGTAGACGTGGTGTGGATTGGCGAGTTTGCGAGCAACAAGTGGCTCGTTCCCATCAAGACCTTTACCGACAACCCGAAACTGGCCGACCCCAATCTCAATCTGGGGGACTTTTTCCCGATCCTGCTCGATTCGTTCGGCACGTGGGACAAGACTACCTACGGTCTGCCGTTCGATAACTACTCGGGCCTGATGTTCTACAACAAGTGCATGTTGAAGGACGCAGGTTTCGACCAGCCGCCGAAGACCTGGGACGAGTTGCTCAACGTCTACGCACCGAAGCTCACCAAGCCCGACAAGAACCAGTTCGCGTTCGCGCTGCAGTCGCGCCGTGGCGAAACGCAATCGGCTGACAGCTTCATGCGCATGCTGTGGCCCAACGGCGGCTCCTTGCTCGATGCGAAGTTCAAGTCGAACCTGATGTCGCCACAATCGCAGGCCGGGCTCGAATATCGGCAGAAGCTGATGAAGTACATGCCGCCGGGCATCGTCGATTACGACCACGCCGAGGCCGTGAATGCGCTGGCGCAGGGGCAGGTCGCGATGATCACCGAGTGGTCCGCGTTCTATCCGACGCTGACCGATCCGAGCAAGTCGAAGATCGGCAACTGTCTCGCCATCTCCACCGAACCGAAGGGCCCCGCCGGACTCAAGCCCGCGCTGGGTGGTTTCTCGCTGGCGGTGAATGCCAAGTCGGACGCGAAGAAGCAGGCGGCGTCGTGGCTCTTTATTCAGTGGATCACCTCGCAAGCCATGGCAAAGCCGTATCTGGAGGCAGGTGGCGTGAGCGGGCGCATGTCGGTCTACAAGGACCCGGCGATTCAGAGCAAGTATCCGTTCGTGAAGCCGATGGTGGAGTCGTGGCAGGGCGGTGTGCCCGACTATCGGCCGCGTTTCCCGGAATGGCCGGCAGTGTCTGAAGTGATCGGCGAGTGGGGTAGCAAGATCATGCTCGGTCAGGTCTCCGTGAAGGACGGTGCGCAGACCATCGGCACCAAGACGGAAGAAATCCTGCAGAAAGCGGGCTATTACGATGGCAAGAAACCTTTGCTGAAGTAAACCCGCGTGGGCGAGGCAGCCTGTGTGCTGCCTCGCTCGTTGAAGTCGAAGTTGGAGTTGACGTCGAAGTTGAAGTAAGCCCCCCCGCGGAGACGATTCATGCTGAACACCACGGTACCACCGGCGAGCGGCGCAATGCGCCCGCGGCGGCCCAAGCGCTCTCGCTTCGTGCCGCGCTCGCCCGCGTTCTGGTTCCTGTTTCCCGCTGTCGCGGCGCTGGCGATCATCGGCATCTACCCGTTGCTGCTCGCGCTTTATAACTCGTTCCATCTGTACAAGCTCGCGGACGTCGCAGCGGGTACGCCGTTTGTCGGCTTCGACAACTACATCGCCACGCTGTCCGATCCGTCGTTCTGGGGGGCGCTCGGTCGTACCGTGTGCTTCCTCTGCCTGACCTTGCCGATTGAAATCGCGTTGGGGCTGTTTGCCGCCTTGATGTTGCATCGTACGGCGCTGCCTTGGCTGCGTGTCGCGGCGCGCGTCGGTCTCGTGATTCCGATGGCGACCACCTACGCCGTGGTCGGCTTGATCGGACGCCTGATCTTCAACCGCCAGTTCGGTGTGGTCAACTATCTGCTGGGCCTGTTCGGCATTCCGCCGCTCGACTGGCTCGCCGACCCCACGCTCGCGTTCGTGTCCGTGATGATCATGGACATCTGGCAATGGACGCCGTTCTGCGCGCTGATCCTGCTCGCGGGTCTGGCGATGGTGCCGAAGGAAGCGGAAGAAGCCGCTCGGCTCGAAACGCCGAAGTGGAGCAAGATTCTCTGGCATCTGCAGCGTCCCTACCTGCTGCCGGGGCTTACCGCGATCCTGATTCTGCGTTCGGCCGACATGCTCAAGATGTTCGACGCCGTATTCACCATGACACGCGGCGGACCCGGCACGGCGACCGAGTTCATCAGCATCTACATCCAGCGCATCGCGTTCCGCCTGTTCGATCAGGGCATGGCGTCGGCCCAGGCGGTCTTGCTGCTGATCCTGACCATTGTGCTGTCGCGGCTCTATATTCGTTTTGTCTATCGGGAGGCCGTGTGAGCACGACAACGGACACCAGCATGCAAGCTTTGCCGCTATCGCCGCGCGCTCGCCGCGCGAAGAACGCGCGGCGCCGCGCGACGGTGTGGCATGCGATCGGCTTGCTGATCGTATTTCTTTCTTCGGTGTTTCCGTTCTACTGGATGGTGACGACGAGCCTGAAGAGCCAGGCCGACGCGCTCGCCATGCCGCCGGTCTGGTTCTTCACACCGACGCTCGCGCACTACACCGACGCGCTGTTCCAGCACGACGTGGCGCAAAGCCTGTTGAACTCACTGATCGTGGCAAGTAGCACGACGTTTCTGGCGATCCTGCTCGGCACACCGGCAGCCTATGCGCTCGCGCGTTTCGAGTTTCGCGGCAAGGAAGACCTGTGGTTCTGGTTCATCTCAAACCGCATGGTCAGCCCCGTCGTGCTGGCCGTGCCGTTCTTCCTGATCGCAACGAAGCTCGACATCGTGGATACGCATACCGTGCTGATCCTGCTGTACCTGACGTTTTCGCTGCCCATTGTCGTCTGGATCTGCACCGATCAGTTCCGCAACATTCCGGTCGAACTCGACGAGGCCGCGCGTCTGGACGGCGCCTCCGCGTGGCGTGTGTTCTGGCGTATCAACCTGCCGCTGGCGATGCCGGGAATCGTTGTGTCCGCAATCTTTGCATTTATCTTTTCGTGGAACGACCTGCTGTACGCGCTGGTGCTGACCCGCACCGACGCCATTACGTCACCGGTCGCCGCAACCAGTTACATGAGCGGCTATGAGTTACCCTGGGGCGAAATCATGGCCACCGGCACGCTGATTGTGTTGCCGATGGTGGTGTTCGCGCTGGCTGTCTCGGGCCGGCTGGTCCAGGGGCTCACGATGGGCGCAGTGAAATGAAAGGTGGAGCACGGGGTGGTGAACTACTATCGGGTTGTGCACATTCAAACCCATCATACATATGAATAAATCCATGCCATCCGCTGCCACGTCGCTTGCCGAATCCTCGGTCGACACCGAAGAGGAGTTGCAGGCGCGCGTCGCATGGCATTACTACATAGGCAATCTGACGCAACAGGAAATCGCGCAGCTGATCGGCAGCAATCGGGTGCGGGTCAACCGGCTGCTCGCCGCGAGTCGCGAATCGGGGATGGTGCAGATCACCATCAATAGCCGTCTCACGCCCTGTGTCGCATTGGAAGAGACACTGGTCAAACGTTTTGGGCTCGAGGCCGCGGTTGTGGTGCCGTCGGGCGCGGACACGGACGCCAACATGGCCGCGATCGGCATTGGCGCGGCAAATTACCTGGCAGGACAGATCGAAACGGGACAGACCATCGGACTCGGTTGGGGGCGTACGATCCGCGCCGTGCTGCGCGCCTTGCCGCAACGATCGTATGGCTCGCTTTCGGCGGTGTCGTTGCAAGGCGGCCTCTCGCATTGCCCGAGCATCAACACGTTCGACATTGTGTCCGACTTTGCCAACCTGTGTCAGGCGGACGGTTTCCTGTTTCCCGCACCGATCTATGTGAGCAGTCAGGCGGTGCGCGACGTCCTGCTGCAGGAAGACGCCGTGCGCGAGACCTATGAGCGGGCGCGTCAATCGGATCTGGTGCTGCTGACCTGCGGCGACCTGACCGAGTCGCTGGTGGTGACTTATGGCATCAACGATCCGGAACAGGTGAAAGCATTGCAGAAGGCGGGGGCGGTAGGCGACATGCTCGGTCACTTCATGGACGCGGACGGCGAGGCGATCGACCATCCCCTGAATCGCCGCACGGTTGCGATTTCGCTCGAAGATCTGCGCACGATTCAGCGGGTGATTCTGGTGAGCGGCGGCGCCAAAAAGTTTGCAGTGACGCGAGCGGCATTGCGCGGACGTTATCCGTCGGTGCTCGTGACCGACGAAGACACCGCTCGCCGTCTCTGCGAAGAACCTTGATGAAACGATGACCCCTGGAGTGGAATCGCGACGACTCGAACTTCTCTAACGGCGTAAGCCTTGCAGCATACGGCGGTTTTCAGGCCGACCGATTTCATTCCGTTTATCCCCTAGCAGAGGGCTTCAATCATGGAAGCACTGGTTCTCGAAGAAGCGCGCCGTATCAGCTTGCGCCCGTTCACCTTGCCGCAGGTGGTGGGTGCGCGCGACGTGCGCATTCGCATCAACACGGTCGGTATTTGCGGCAGCGACATTCATTATTATCAGCATGGCCGCATTGGGCCGTTCGTCGTCAATGAGCCGATGGTGCTCGGTCACGAAGCGGCCGGCACGGTGATCCAGGTCGGCGAGGAAGTGACGCACCTGAAGGTGGGGGATCGTGTCTGCATGGAGCCGGGCGTACCGGACATGGCGTCGCGGGCGTCGCGCGAGGGTATGTATAACCTGGACCCGAGCGTGCGCTTCTGGGCGACGCCGCCGGTGCATGGATGCCTCACGCCGTTCGTCGTGCATCCCGCTGCGTTCACTTTCAAGCTGCCGGACAACGTCAGTTTCGCGGAGGGTGCGATTGTCGAGCCTTTGGCGATCGGCATGCAGGCCGCAACGAAGGCGAAGATAAAACCGGGGGACGTAGCCGTCATTCTGGGCGCGGGGACGATTGGCATGATGTGCGCGCTTGCGGCGCTCGCCGGTGGGTGCAGCCGCGCGATCGTCTGTGACATGGTGCCGGAGAAGCTTGAACTGATCGGCAACGTGCAGGGCGTGACGGCGGTCGATATCCGTGATCGGAAACCGAAGGACGTGGTTGCCGAGCTGACGGAAGGGTGGGGCGCGAACGTTGTCTTCGAAGCCAGTGGCAACGAAAAAGCATTCGAGGACATCGTCGATCTGCTGTGTCCGGGTGGCTGCCTCGTGCTGGTGGGCATGCCGCAACACGCGGTGCCGATCGATATTGTTGCGGTTCAGATCAAGGAAGTGCGGATCGAGTCGGTGTTCCGCTATGCCAACATGTTCCCGCGTGCGATCCAGTTGATCGCGTCGGGACGGCTCGATATCAAGCCGTTCATTTCACGCTCGTTCGCGTTCGCGGATGGGATCAAGGCTTTCGAGGAAGCGGCCAGCGGCAAGCCTACGGACGTGAAGGTGCAGATTATTATGGAGTGAGTGAGGGGCGTGCGCGTGCCGTGGGGTTCGTGTTGGAGGGCGGTTGAACACCGAGGCACGCGTCGGTGATGCGGCTTAAATTACGCAAACTGGCTAGGTCGCCTTTTTCACTCGCGCTGACTTCGCCTTCGCCTTTGACTTCGCCGCGACAGCGGATGCATTCAGATCAATCGCCGCGCGGATAAGGGTCTTGAAAGCTCTCGCATCGACTTCTTCGCCTTCGTGAATGTCGATCGCACGCCGTGTATTCCCGTCGAGGCTCGAGTTGAATAGCTTCGACGGGTCCTTCAGCGAAGCGCCTTTGGCGAAAGTCAGCTTTACCACTGCTTTATACGACTCGCCGGTGCAGATGATCCCATCGTGCGACCACACGGGCGTGCCCATCCATTTCCACTCTTCCACGACGTCGGGGTCCGCGTCCTTGATGAGCTCGCGCATCCGGCTCAAGGTTGCGCCGCGCCAGTCGGCGAGATCGGCGATGCGTTGATCGATCAGTTCGGATGCCGACCGATTCTCGTTCGAAGCGGACTTGTTCATGTTCTCCTCCTGAAACTTCCCGACGTTTTTTTTGATTTCGCAACGAGCCTTTCGTGCTGCCCGCGCGCGGGCAACTTGCTTCGCCGCGCGCCGAAACTCAAAGCCCAAACTGCTTCGTATACTCGTCGTTCAACCGCGGCCAGCCGAATTTCATGGCTTCACCACCGACGATACGCCCGATTGGCTCGTCTGCCACGAACCGCTCGAGCACATCGAGACAGATGTGCCAGCCGGCGGCGCCCATGGCAATGAAACCGCGATCGATGTTGTGCCACAGCGTGAGCCGCGTGCCGTCACCGAGCGGCTCAAGTTGCCAGCGCATATCGTTGTCACCCCAACGATATTCGAGCAGCTTCGGCGCCTCGGCGCGCGTGACCTGGGTAGCCGAAATCTGTGGCGCCGGCGTGCCGACCGTTGAAAGCCTCACGGGGCCAACCGAAGCGAGGCTGCGGTCGGCATCGAACGGTGCCCATTCGCGCAGGCTGGCCGGATCGGTCAACGCTTGCCACACCTTCTCCGGCGGATGGCGCAACTCGCGCACGATCACGAGTGTCCACCTTTCGCCGGCCTTTTGGACTTCGGCGCCGGCGGCCGGGCCCGGCAGGTATTCGTCGCGCTTGCTCATCGCTTTCTTCCCTTTCGTTGCGGTACAGGATCCATCTGATCGAGGTGGCGTTCGAGAGCATCGAGGTGCACCGACCAGAACTGGCGGAACGGAGCGAGCCACGCGTCGATTTCCATCAACGGCTCCGGCCTGATCCGGTAGAGACGTCGCTGTGCATCGACGCGCGACTCCACGAATCCGGCCTCCCGAAGAACCCGAAGATGTTTTGAAACCGAGGGCTGCGAAAGGCTTAACTGCTCCTCGATATCACCCACGGACCGCTCGGCAGAGGCGAGCAGGCTCAGGATGGCGCGGCGGTTCGGCTCGGCGATGATCGCGAATGTCGATTCCATTGTTCTTATATACCTGATGAGGCATATACGTGTCAAGCGAGGGCCATGCACGCGGTGCCGCTGCGCGTGCGGTTTTTCACGGCTCGTGGATTACGGCTCGTCAATCTTGCGGGAGGGTAGGCGCCTGATTACGGCACGAACATAAGAAGCGATGCTTTTAACGCCGGCCGCCGGGAAACGCCTGGCGGGGCGCGAGCGCGGCTTGCGGCGCGGGTCCATCCGCCGCGTTTGGCCGCGCGGCGGATCCATGCGACGAGGACATGGCCGCCGTCGCGGTTCCGTCGGCGCCGGCCGCAGTACCAGCCAAGGCCCGGCTCACCACGCCGCTACGTACCGAACCCAGCGTATCGAGCGCACGCGCTCGTTGCGATCCCGTGTACGGCATATCCGCATGCAGCCACAACAAGGGAAACAGCAGATTGAAGCGTTGCACCCGCTCAGGCGGCGGCAGCCGCGTCACGCCGGCGCCGGCAGCGCTGGAACTGCGATCGCGCAACGAGGCGAGCCCAAGCGCCGTCAAGCGGCCGAAGCGCTGTTGCGCGCCGAGCAGATCCATGGAATGTTCAAGCACGTTCGCGGCAAAGTGCATGTGCGGATTGGCGGCCAACTGATCGCGCAGATCCAGCATCGCGCCGCACCATGCGTCGCGCAGCGCTGCATTGCGCGCGGCTTCCTGGCCTGGTTGCGCGTACTGTGCGGCGATCGCGTCGAGCTGGCCGGCAGGCGGCGGCACCACGGCGCTGTCCTTGCGCACCTTCATGGCGGGCGCGGCGGACGAATCGTGCTCGTCCGCATGGTCGTCGTGCGATTGCCCACCACCACCGCGTCCGCGGCCGTCGCGGTTCACGCTATGGCTGTCGGCGTGGTGGGTGTCGGCGTCGTCGGGACCGTCGTCATCGGATCCTACGCCGCCACGTTGCTTCTTGGCCGCGCGGCGCTTGCGTGCGAGTTGATCCGCCATTTTTTTGGCGCGCACCGAACTGACCGACGGGCCGCGCTGCGCGTCCTGCCCGTAAGTGAAGTTGGTCGCGCCGCGATACAGTGCGGCAAATTGCGCACCGTTGCGGGCGCCTTGCGCATTGGCGCTTTTCTGCTGGGCGTCGGCGGTGTGCTGCGCATTGGCTGCAGCGGTTTCGTTGCCGTTCGAGTGGGAGACGCGGTTCATGACGATGGCTTCGATAGATTCCTGTGGCTCGCGCGCCGCGTCACAGCGGGACCGCTGCCTGCAGGATTTCGTTGGCGAAGTGCAGGACCGCCGCGCAAGACAGCGGCGCGGCAATCACGATGGCGACCGTCACCGCAATCAGCTTGACGGCATGCGAGAGCGTCTGGTCCTGCATCGAGGTGATCGCCTGCAGGAACGACACACCAAGGCCGACCACCGCCGCGACGATCACCGGCGGCAGCGAAACGGTCAGACATAGCAGCATGCCCTCGGTGGTGTAGCGGATCAGCGAATCGATATCCATGGTGCGCGCCTCGCTATTTGTAGGTCATGACGAGGCCGTGAATCAACGTCGACCAGCCGTCCATCACGACGAACAGCAGCAGCTTGAACGGAATCGCCACGTTGGTGGGCGTGACCTGGTTCAGGCCCATCGCAAGCAGCACGTTGGCGATGATCAGATCGACCACGATAAACGCGATGTACAGCAGAAAGCCGATCTTGAACGCGTCGGTCATCTCGGTCAGCGTGAAGGCGGGCGCGAGTACGATCAGATCGTCTTCCTTCAGTTCCGCAGCCTGCTCCTTCGGCCATACCACGCCGGCCGAGCGCAGGAAGAAGCGCTTTTCGCGCTCCTGTGTATGCTTGACGAGGAACGCACGAAACGGCTCGCGCGCGGCGCCGAAGGCCTGGATCAGCGCCTGCGATGGCTGCGAGGCGAGTTGCTGGCCTTCGAGCGACTTCGCCGCCAGCATGCCGATCGGCGCCATGACGTACACCGAAACGAGGATCGCGATGCCGTTGAGCACCATGTTGGGCGGCACCTGCTGCACGCCGAGCGCATTGCGCAGCAGACCGAGCACGACGACGATCTTGGCGTACGAGGTCACCACCATGGCGACGAAGGGCAGCAGGCTGATCGCAACGACGACGAGCAGCAGCCCGGTGATATCACTGAACTGGACCATGCCTGTGCGCCATGCGAATGATGCGAATGCCAAGATGCTCGCCGACTGTCACAAGCTCGCCGTAGCCGATTGTTTGTCCGTGTGCGACGAGGCGCAGTTGCGCGTCCGCGACCGGCACCGGCAGTTCGACCACATAGCCCGGCCCCAACGCCGACAACTGGGCGAGCGGCAGGGCGACCGTGTCGATTTCGAACTGCACGGGCAGCTCGAGCTCGCCGATACGGATCGGGTCCTCGGGCTGGTCGATGGCGAGCCCGGCGTCGGCGTTCGCCGGGTCCAGCTCTTCTGACATGTTCGGCTCCTTGACGATGACGAGCGATTGCCCGTCGAGTTCCACAGCGGCGCACAGACGCGTGAGCCCAGGGGTGCCCCACGCGGCGACGGCGCGTAGCCGTGACCGGGGCAGGGAGGGGTCATCGTCCGTTGCGAACAGCGTCGCGTCGAACGACGGAAACAGGGCGCGCAGCAGCACATCGCCGGTATCGAGCGCGTTGAGCGTCTCGACGGGCAGCGGTTTCATGCCGATGACCAGGCGGCCCGGAATCGCGAGGTCGGGCTGCGGCAGCGGCGCGGGAATGACGCTGGTCTCCGTGCCCGTCTGCGCATGCAGCAGCGTGTCGAGCAGGTCGTAGCAGCGCGAGTCGGCACGGATGGCCAGGTCGAAGCGTCGGGTCTCATGCATGAACGACAACGCTACAACGGGCGTTTGGGTAGGCGAATCGCGATGCAGTGCTTGCGTGGGTTCGTGACGGGACTCGCGTGGCATGCTGCGTGGCCCTTCGCTCAAACGCCGCCGCCGCACAGCTATCACGCGTGGGTCCTTGACGCCGAAGCGAAGCAGTTGCGCGAGCAACGGTTCCAGCACCACGCCAGCCACCGCATTGCGGAGTGCGACATCCGCCGAGCTGCTTGTCATCATGGGCGCCGCCGGGGCGCCCGCAGATTGCGTATTGCCTTGCGGCGGCACATCGCGTTCGGGCCACGCGGCGATGGCGAGCGCCGGATACGCCTGCAGATCCAGCGCCACCTGTAACGCCGCACTCGCCGTGCCGGCCGGCAACGCTACAGAGAGTTCGACCACGGCCGGGTCGGCGTAGGCTGAATCCACGGACTGCGCGTCCGTTACCTCAACGCGTAACGCTGTGACCGCGCACAGTGCGGTGGCGCGCATCGCAAGCCGTGTATCGCAGACACTGCGCGTGATGCGGGCGGCCGCGCGTTCGATGGCACGCGGCCGCAGCGGCGCGATGCCTTGCTCAATCGCAGACGGCCCAGACGGCCCCGGCCGAGCCGCTCGATTCGACGCTTCGCTGTGCTGCTGCAAACCGTCGTCCTGCACACGCTTTGCACTAGCGGCTGCAAGCCGTCCACCGATCGGATTCACAGCGTGACCCATGCCAGCATCCGTCCCCTCCGGCACGCCATGCGCAGCGCGCCCCTGCGCATCGGTGCGCATGGCGTCAGCGGTCCTCGGTTCGGCTAGCGGATGGGCCATGCGTTGGGAGTCAGTCACCAGACAGTGAGTTCGATTTCGCGGGCTTCGCCCCACGCGCGCAGCATCGTGTCGAGCTCTCTCTCGAGCAAGCTGCTATGGTCCAAGAGTAATTGCCGCGCCGCCGTATCCGGTGCGTCGAACCGAAGCTGGAGCCTGAAACGCGAAAGCGACAGATACAAGGTGGTCTGCGGCAGCAGCTTCTGATCGAGCGGTAACTGCACTTCCCAGTTGCCTGCGTCGGCAATCGCGCGCTCGCTGCAGAACGCGCCAATCTCGCGCGCAAGCGAACCCAGCAACTGGATGCAGCGTTGCTGCTGCTGGTACACCGCCGACACGACCGGCATCGCCGCACCGGCGACGCGTGCGCGCAGTGCCTGACGCTCGGCGGATTCGCCGGCGTCATCGGCTGCATGGGCGGACGTGCGGGCCGAAGCGTGGCTATTCCCGCTGTCCCATGGCGTGTCGTGATCCGCGCCGGGTTCCCGTTCGAACGGGCAGGGTGCCTGGGGTGTCCCTGTGCCTGCGTCATCCTGAGAGGGTTTGTCACCGTCAGCGCCAGCGCCGGCGTCGCCATCGGCTTGCGCATGCGCGCCGGCATGGGTGTTGGCGCCACCGCTCAGACGATGCGGCGCACGGCGTCGTCCCAGCAGCGACGCGTAGTCAAACTGACGTCCACGGCCGCTGCCCGCCGGTGCCGCTGTGTCATCGGACGCGTCCTCATAGCCCTCGCCCTGGCCTGGAATGATGCGGAGATGGCGTGCCTCGATATGCGTCATGGTCGCCTCGGCCTTAGATCGACACGCGGCCGAGGGGCCGCAGTTCGACGTGCTCGCCGAGTTCCTGGTACGAATAGACAGCGAGCCAGCCCAGCCGTGCTTCGATCATCCGGCGCACATAGCGGCGGATATCCATCGAGGTCACCAGCGCTACGCCGTCGCGCGGCGCCATGCCGACGAACGACTGGATCTTGTCGATCAGCAGCGTCGCTTCGTCCGGCGGCAGCGCGAGAAAATTGCCGGTGGGCGTTTGCTTGATGGCCTGGCGAATATGCTGTTCGACCGGCATGTCGAACAGGACAGCGGAAAGCGTGCGCTCGCCACGCGCGGCTCGATGCGCCAGAAAGCGCGACAGGTCGCCGCGCACGTACTCGGTTAGCATCAGCATGTCCTTTTCTTTAGGACCCCAAGTAATCAGGCTTTCCATGATGGTGCGGACGTTGCGAATCGAGATCTGTTCTTCGAGCAGACGGCGCAGCACGTCGGCAATCCGTTGCGGCGGCAGTACCTTCTGCACCTCGGCGACGAGGCCGGGGTAGTCGCTCGCGAGCTGGTCGAGAATCCACTGCACTTCCTGGATGCCCAGAAAGAGCGGCGCGTGCCGGCGCATCAGCGCGACCGATGCATGCGCAATCACCTGTTCGGCACGCCATACCGGCGTTTTCGCGGGTACGGCGCGTTCTTCGAGCCAATATGTGGGCGCCCCGCTGGCGTCGATGGGCGCGCGTTCCTCGCTTTGTGCGAGCAGCGCCGCGAGCGCGGTGTTGTCCTCGCTCGTGACGGCGGCTGCCGCCGCGCTTGATTGCCCCATCCGCGCCGCCTCGGGCAGCATCACCTTGCCGACGGGCAATTCAATAGCAAGCTGCGGCACGTCATGCACGAGGATCTCGCAGGTCGCAGCCGGCAAGGCGGCATAGCTCCACATCGTGATGCCGGGGAACGGCAGCCCAAGCTCTTCCTGCAGGCGCGCCCGTTCGGTTTCGAACGACTTGTCGAGCGCGGGCATGGTGAGCCGCGCCACCAGGTCCGGTGCAATGCGCACGCCAAGCGGGCAGGTGAACTGCGGCGCGCGGGCGAGGATAGCGGGCACGTCGATCTTCGAGCCCGAGCGCTGCATGGCGTGCAGCGACTCGCGTTCGTGGCTTTGCTGCTGCGGCTTTTTGGCGTTCAACCGGTAGGCGGTAAAGGCGAGGGTGCCGGACAGCAGCACGAACAGCGCGGCCGGGAAGCCCGGTACCGCAGCGAAGCCCAGCAGCAACACCGCCGCGAAATAGAGCGCGCGCGAACTGGAACCGAGCTGCCGGCCGATTTCGTCGCCGAGCGAGCCTTGTTTGGTCTGGCGCTCGTCCGCGACACGGGTGATCATCACGCCGGCCGCCACCGACAGCAGCAGCGAGGGAATCTGCGAGACCATCGCGTCGCCGACCGAGAGGATCGAGAAGCGGTTGGCCGCGTCGCCCGCGCTCATGCCGTGATAGGCGACGCCCACGGCGATGCCCGCCACGATATTGATCATCGTGATGATGAGACCCGCGACCGCATCGCCCTTGACGAACTTCATCGCACCGTCCATGCCGCCGTGCAACTGGCTTTCCACCGCGAGCGTGGCGCGCTTGCGGCGCGCTTCTTCGGCGGTCAGCAGATTGGCGCGCAGATCGGCGTCGATACTCATCTGCTTGCCGGGCAACGCGTCGAGCGTAAAGCGTGCGCCGACTTCGGCCACCCGCTCCGAGCCCTTCGCAATCACGATGAACTGCACCGTCGTGATGATCACGAACACCACGAGGCCCACCACGAGATTGCCGCCCACCACCAGTTCGCCGAAGCTTTCGATGATATGACCGGCCTCGGCATGCAGCAGAATCGACTTGGTGGAGGCGATGTTCAGCGACAGCCGGTACAGCGTCGTGAACAGCAGCAGCGAGGGGAAAGCGGACAGCGAGACCACGTCGGGCACATACATGGTCACCATCAGCAAGGTCACGCTGATAGTGATGTTCACGCCGAGCAGAATATCGATCAGCGCGGGCGGCAGCGGCAGGATCATCAGCGAGATGATCGCGACGATCAGCGCCACGATCCCGACTTCACCGCCTGCGGGGAGTTTCAGCGTCTTGAGCATGGATCGGTTCTCATGTCGGAATGCCTGGTTAAACGGGTCAATGCGCGAAACAACGCGCGAAACAATGCGAGTCAAAAGACCACGCTAATGGAGCATCTGCGGCGGATCGTACGGTTGCCCAGAAGCGACGCCGTCATCGCGCCGCACGCCAATCGCCTCCACCCAGCGCAGAATCGCGGCGACCGTCTCGAACAGTTCCTCGGGAATCGGCTGATCGACGCCGACCTTATAAAGCGCGCGAGCCACCGGCGGATTGCCGATGATCGGCACACCGGCGTCGCGCGCCGCGTGCCGCAAATGCGCCGCCTGCTCGTCCATGCCCTTGGCGATCACGCGAGGCAGCGGATGCTCGTCAGGCGCATAGCGCACGGCGACCGCATAGTGCGTCGGGTTGACCACCATCATGTTCGCCATGCCCACCTTCGCCTGCGGCGGTGCGGTGGCGAGTTCGCGGGCGAGCCGGCGCCGTTCGCCCTTGATGCGCGGGTCGCCCTCCTGGTTCTTGTGCTCGCGTTTGACTTCGTCCTTGCTCATCTTCATCTTCTTGAGGAACATGAAGCTCTGCAGCTTGACGTCGGCCGCGCCGACCAGCACGAACACCGCTGCCGCCACCATGAACAGCTTGAGCAGGATGTCCCAGAACATCCGCACGAGACCCGGTAACGGCTGGTAAAGCGAGCCGACGATCAGCGGGAACAGCCATTTGATCGACTCCCACATCACGCAAAAAATGATCGCCGCCTTGACGACCATCTTTGCGCACTCGATCAAGGTGCGCACCGAGAAGATGCGCTTCAGGCCCGCCGCCGGACTGACGGCCTTCGGATCGGGCGTGACCGGCTTGGTGGCGATCTGGATGCCCACCTGGCCCAGCGAGCCTGCGACCGCGGCCAGTGCGGCCACGCAAACGCACGGCACGATGGCGGAGAGCGCCACGCCGCCGAGCCGGTAGAGCTGCGTATTCATGTTGGTGAGCGAATGGTCGCCGTCGACAAAACCCATGGCCGTGTTCACGACGGCACGCATCGCATCGCTGAAGCGGCTGGCGCCGCCCACCAGCAGGACGACTACCGCCAGCATCGAGATCGAGTCGGTCAGGTCGCTACTGCGCGAGACCTGGCCTTCCTTGCGCGCGTCCTTGAGCTTTTTGTCTGTGGGTTCTTCGGTCTTTTCGTCGCTCATGCGTCGGCTCGGCTGGAAGGGGCGGCAGGGGGCGGGGACATCTGCACTGAGGCACTGCGCAAACGCAACGCTCGCCCGACGATAGCGCTCACGCTCAAGCCGCATGAGGCTCGAAGCGAAGCTGTCGCATGCCTTGCGAAGCCCGCGAGGCAGGCAGACGCCTGGAGACGCTTACCGTTGGTGGCGCTATGGGCCCGCTGTGCAAGCGCCGCTGCGGCTTCGCTTGCTGTGCGCTTGCTTCGCATCGCACAGCGTATGCCGCGGCGCCTGTTGCTATGTTTGACGCATCCTTCGTGACCGGCCGCGCGTGGCGTGGCCGTTTTCAACGTCTCTCCCCAGGAGTGAGTCGCCATGACCGTCAGCACGCCGGAATACATGAATTGCAGCCCCAATGTCATCGGCGGGCTGATCGAAACCGTCTCGACCGCCTTGCTCAGCAACTTCCCGAAAGTCTCGGCCGATCCCTACGACATCGAACTGGTGCTCGACGCGCTGCGCGTGCTGCGTCCGCGCGTGACCGAGATCGATACGCTCGACGGCATCCTGCATATGGTGCGCGGCCATTGGGACGACGCCATTCACGTGCTGCGCCAGGTGGGCGAGAATGCGCCGCGCTTCGGTTATGCCAAGGCGCTGCTGGCGTTCTGCCTCTCCGCGAAGGGCGATCCGGACTGGAAGCAGTGCGCTACCGAAGCCATGGAAATCAATCCCAGCCGCGATACCCAGGCCCTTGTGCGTGCACTCGAAGCGCGTGAAGACCTGCTCAACGCCATGCGCGTCAAGCGCAACGGTGGCCAGTTCGTGACGCCGGCTTCATGCGAGGCGCTGGCGGAATTCAACGCGGAAACCGAGAGCGCCGAGCCAGCCGTGGCACTCGCGCCGGCGCCGGTGGCCGCGCCGATTCCGCACGCGTCGTTTCTGCGTGCCTGAGGCGCTGCACGTTTTTCCACTCGTCACGGAGTCGCACATGACCGTCAACGTCAACGCGTCGGCGCTACAAGCCTCGCTCGAACAGATGTCGCAAGGGGCGGCGGCGCCTGGCGCACAAGCGCCCACGCAACTGGCCGACAAGTTCCAGTCGCTGATGCAGAAGGCGCCGATGAGCGCGCCCGCGGCGCCGCAGGACGACGGCACGGCGGTCGCCTCGAAGCTGGTTGCTTCGCAGGACGCGGAATTGCAGCAGACGGTGAACGATGCGCTCGACCTCGCACAGCGCGCGCCGACGCTGACGATGAACGAGATGAGCGCGGGCACCATCCGCATGACGCTTGAGCTCGCCAGCACGCAGCTCGATCTGGAAGCGAAGATGGGCGTGGTCGATTCGTCGAAGTCGGCCATCGAAACGCTGATGAAGAACCAATAAGGTTGTCGTTACCCAACGACCGTTGTCAGGGACGCCGCGCCGGTGTCCTTCATGCGATGAATCGCGAGGCTTAGCCATGTCAGACCGAACGCCGATTCGCCGCCGCAGCGCACCTTTGCTGTGCGTGCTGGCGCTATGCGTGCTGCTCGCCGGCTGCAAGAAAGAGCTATACGGCAATCTGTCCGAACAGGACGTCAACGAAATGGTGGTGGCGCTGCTCGAGCGCGGCGTCGACGCGACCAAAGACACGTCGGACGCCGGCAAGACCTGGTCGCTCGATGTGGACGACAGCCAGCTTGTGCGCGCCATGGAAGTGCTGCGCGCGCGTGGCCTGCCGCATAACAAGTTCGACGATCTCGGCGACCTGTTCAAGAAGGACGGCCTCGTCTCGACGCCGACCGAGGAGCGCGTGCGCTTCATCTACGGGATGTCGCAGGAGCTTTCGTCGACCCTGTCGAAGATCGACGGCGTGCTGGTGGCGCGTGTACAGATCGTACTGCCGAATAACGACCCGCTGGCGCAGACCATCAAGCCTTCGTCGGCGGCTGTGTTTATCAAGTACCGTCCGGACTCCGATATCGGCGCGCTGGTGCCGCAGATCAAGACGCTGGTCATGCATAGCGTCGAAGGGCTCACCTACGACGAGGTCAGTGTGACTGCGGTCGCTGCGGATCCGGTGGAATTGTCGCAACTGCCGCAGTCGAACGGCATGCCGGGATGGCTGTTGGGTGTACTGGCCGGCGCCACAGTGCTGGTGGCTACCGCGCTGCTGGTGTTGGCGAAGCGCGGCGTGTTGGCGGGACGTGGGCAAAGCGGCGCGCCGAGCGGTGCGGATGGTGAGGCCGAGACGGGCCGCTTCGGTGGGCTGCTCGCGCGCTTGCGACGCTTGCGTCCGGCCAGTTGAGTCTTCATGCACTGCCTGCCGATGAACGCCCCCGTCGATTTACCGTTTATGCGTGCGGCCGCCGCGCTCGACGCGTATCGCCGCAATCTTGCTCAAGCAGTTCACTGGGCCGATCCGTCGTGGAGTGCGGCGCTGCTTGGCGCCGACGACGCGCAGCTCGCCGGTTGGCGTGCGGCGCTTGCACGGGCGAGTGCATCAGCGCTGGAAACCGGCTCGCGAGCGCTCGTGCTTGCGGCTGGCGTGCGCATGCCGGGGCTGGATATCTTGACGCAATCAGCCATGTTCGGTGCTTCAGCGTCACCGGCTTCGTCAATCGCATCAGCGGCATCCACTGCGTCGGTCCCAACGCTGCAGCCGAACGCTGCCTTGCTTGACGTGCTGCCGGCACAAACGGGCTTGCAAGTGCTGCGCATGCGTGCGCTGTCGTTCCGGCGCGCCGAAGCGCGGCGCCTGATCGACAAGCGTAGCCGCTCGCAGCTTTCGGAATGGGCGGGCGTCGGCATCGACCGTCTGACCCAGGACGCGCATCTGGCCGACGCGCCCGACACGGCACGTCTTGCCGCGCGTGCCGCGATGCCGCCGCTGGCGGCGCTCGACGCCGAAGCGCTCGCCATCGAAGGCTGCGTGTTGCTCCTGCGCGATCTTGCGACGCATGGACACAGCGGCTCGCGCATGCCGTTTCCGTTGCTCAGGCTCGCTTTGCCGCGCGTGCTGCCGACGCCGCCCTGGCTGGCCGCCGTGCCGCCGCAGCTCGACGCGCCGGGCACGGCGCGGCTCTTCGTGCGGCTGTCCGAACTGCTACCGGAGTGGGCATGGCTATTTGGTTGAAAAGCGCCCGTTCGGCGCCCGGCGAGATGGACATCAACGGTCTGGTGGCGCGTGTCGGCGCGGCGCGCGATGTGATCCCTCGCGAGACCTTCGGCACGCTGGTCTCGATCGACGCGGCCTACACGGCACTCGCGGCGGACCGCGAAGCGCTGCTCGCCGCCGCGCGCGAGGAAGCGGCCGAGATCGTGGCGGCAGGCCAGGCACAGGCGGGGCAGATTATCGAAGAGGCGCAACGCGAATACGACACGGCTGCCGAGCAGGGCTATCGCGATGGTTGCGACCGCGCGCTCGCCGACTGGATGGAGCGCCTTGCCGATGTCGCCGACGCCCAGAGCCAGTTGCAGATTCGCATGCGCGAGCGGCTGGCGGGGATTGTTGCGTCGGCGGTGGAGCAGATCGTGCGCGTCGAGCGTCATGAGGCGCTGTTCGAGCGAGCCTTGGCGACGGTCGACCGGATCGTTGACGGCGCAACCTATCTGCGGGTCGCCGTTCATCCCGACGACTACGACGAAGCGAAGGCGACGTTCGACCGGCTCGCCGCGCGCTGGCTCGAACTGGGGCGGCCGATTCCGCTGTCGGTCGTCGCCGACAAGCGCCTCGGCCCCGGCAGTTGCGTGTGCGAATCGGACTTCGGCACGGTGGACGCGAGCCTCGACACGCAGCTTCGCGCGATGCGCAGTGCGGTGTCGCGCGCGTTGAAACGGTCGGTAGAGGAGGCTGAGGCGGACGAGGCCGTGCAAGCTGAAGCAGAAGGCGACGAAGCAGAAGCGACGGCGGCGGACCTCGGCTATGGCGCGGATGAAGGTCACTCCCCCCATCTGGACTACTCGCAATCAGCCACTGAAGGAACCGCATGAGCACGCCATGGCTGACCCGCACGCTGGATTTCGAGCGGCTGACCGACGCCATCGAGCGCGAGATTCTCGCTGTGCCGGGTGTCGCGCGCACCGGCAAGGTCCTCGAAGTGATCGGCACGCTGATCAAGGTGGCCGGTCTCGACGTGTCGCTTGGCGAACTGTGCGAATTGCGCGCGCCGAACGGCACGCTGCTGCAGCATGCCGAGGTAATTGGTTTTACCCGCGACGTCGCGCTGCTGTCGCCGTTCTCGCGGCTGGAAAACATCTCGCGTTCCACTCAGGTGATCGGACTGGGCCGGCCGCTCGCGGTCAAGGTGGGCGACATGCTGCTCGGCCGCGTGATCGACAGTCTCGGCGAACCGGTAGACGGTGGCCCGCCTATCGAGTCCGACACCATGCGGCCGATCTTCGCCTCGCCGCCCGACCCCATGAATCGCCGCATGATCGACGCGCCGCTTGCCACCGGCGTACGCGTCGTGGACGCCATGATGACGCTCGCCGAAGGCCAGCGGATGGGCATTTTTGCTCCGGCCGGCGTCGGCAAGAGCACCTTGCTCGGCATGTTCGCGCGCGGCGCCTCATGCGACGTCAACGTGATCGCGTTGATCGGCGAGCGCGGCCGCGAAGTGCGCGAGTTCGTCGAACTGATACTTGGCCCGGAAGGGATGGCGCGTTCGGTGGTGGTGTGCGCCACCTCGGACCGCTCGTCGATGGAGCGCGCCAAGGCCGCCTATGTGGCGACCGCGATCGCCGAATACTTCCGCGATCGCGGCCAGCGCGTGCTGCTGATGATGGACTCGCTCACGCGTTTCGCGCGGGCCGGCCGCGAGATCGGTCTCGCGGCGGGCGAGCCGCCGGCGCGGCGCGGTTTCCCGCCGTCGATCTTCGCGGAGTTGCCGCGCCTGCTCGAACGCGCCGGCATGGGCGCGACCGGTTCGATCACCGCGTTGTACACGGTGCTCGCGGAAGACGACAGCGGCAGCGATCCGATTGCCGAAGAAGTGCGCGGGATTCTCGACGGCCATATGATTCTGTCGCGCGAGATCGCGGCGAAAAACCAGTACCCCGCTATCGATGTGCTGGCGAGCCTGTCGCGCGTCATGCCGCAGGTGGTGCCGGAGCAATATGTGCAGGCGGCGGCGCGGATTCGCGAACTGATGGCCAAGTATCGCGAGGTGGAGATGTTGTTGCAGATCGGCGAATATCAGCCCGGCACCAATGCGCTTGCCGACGAGGCCATCGCCAAGCTCGATTCGATCAAGGCGTTTCTTTCGCAGCGGACCGCCGATTACGCGGCGCCGGCCGACACGGAAGCGCAGTTGTACGCCCTGAGCGGACTCGGCTGATGGCGGCGGCAAAGGGAGCGAGCGGTTCGCGGGACCGCCGGATTATCGCGCTCGACCGTTCGTGCACACGGCGGCGGCGTCTCGACGACACGCTGCGCGCCACGCTCGCCGCGCAGCGCAACGCGCATGTGTCGCTCGAGGCCGCGCGTGATGCCAAGGCCGCCCAGGTCGAGCATGAGGCCGGTATCCAGCGCTTCTATCAGCATCGCATCGATGCGATGATGACCGGCACGGAAGCCTTCTCGCTCGAGGACATGAACGGCTGCCGCCGCTATCTGGAGATCGTCGGTGAACGGCTGCGTGCGCTCGAAGGCGAACTCGTTCACGCCGAAGCGGCAGTGCAAAACAGCCTGGCGGCGCAGGACAAGACCCGGCGCGATATCGCACTGAACCAGGGGCGCATCGATCTGTGCGGCGAGCGGATTCAGCAGATTCGCCGCCAGCACGACGAGGCGGCAGACAACGCGAGCGACGAGGAAGCGGAAGAGACCGCGCTCGCGCGCCGCTTCCAGCAGCAGAGGGCACGCGCGTGAACGATATTTTCTCGGCGCTGCCGCAGCTTGGCGAACTGCTCGTCGGCTATATCACCTTGATCGGGGTCTGCTCGCTGCGCCTCTTTATCGTGATGTTTATCTTTCCGCCCACGGCCGATGGTCTGCTGCAGGGCGTGGTGCGCAATGCCATCGTGCTGCTGTTCAGCTCGTATGTCGCGTATGGGCAGCCTGCGTCGTTTATCGAGTCGCTGCATGGCGTCGCGCTGCTCGAAATCGGCCTGCGTGAAGGGATGATCGGTCTGGTGATCGGCTTTGCGGCATCGATCGTGTTCTGGGTCGCCGAGAGCGCCGGCACCTATATCGACGACTTGACCGGCTACAACAACGTGCAGATCACCAACCCGACGCGCCAGGAGCAATCCACGCCCACCGCGACCCTGCTCGGCCAGGTGGCCACGGTGGCGTTCTGGGCGCTGGGCGGCATGACGTTTCTGCTCGGCACGTTGTACGAGTCGTATAGCTGGTGGCCGATCACCTCCGCAGGACCGAACGTCTCGAACATGCTCGAATCGTTTGTCCTGCAGCAGACCGATACGCTGATGCAGACCGTCGCCAAGCTCGCCGCGCCGATGATGCTGATTCTGTTGCTGGTCGACTTCGCCTTTGGTTTTGCATCGAAGTCGGCATCGAAGCTCGATCTGATGACCTTGAGCCAGCCGGTGAAGGGCGCGGTGACGGTGCTGATGCTGGCGCTCTTCGTGGGCATCTTCGTGGACCAGGTACGCGAGCAGGTGACGGTCGCCGGTCTCGCCGCGGAATTTCGTGAGCTATCGCATACCGCCGGCAAGCCTTGAGTTTTGCTTGAGAAACTGAGGTCTCGGCACGCGTACGGGGCGTGCCGGCGTGCAACACTCAACACTTCTCAAATACGCGGAAAAGGTCAGATTTATTGAAAGTTCAGCGCGAGCGTTTGGCTACATTGACTCCATCCGATGACGTGCGCGCTCAGCGTGCGACGCGGTCCGCAATCAGAGGAGTCGAATCATGTTCTCGATGCTGTACTTCCCCGTTGTCGCCGCTCTCGCCACACCTGCGCCCACTGCCGAGCCGGCGCTTGCCAACCGTTACCTCGATGCCCTGCTCAACGGCAAGCTGAGCGCTGCGCGCCAGCAGGTGAGCCGTTGGGCCGAAGAGGCCGGCGCTGCGGAACACGCGCCGCATGGCCTGCAATTGCATGCGGATATGCAACTGATGCTGGGCATCGAAGTGGAGGCTGAAGAAAACTATCGCCGTTCGCAAAAGCTGATTCGTTCATCGAAGCATGCCATCCGCATTGCTTCGTGCAGGAACGCCGCGTGGCAGGCCTTTTTCCGTCACCGGCTCGGCACCGCGCTGGCGTGTTTCTCGCGCGTCGCGGACGAACCCGAGATCGAGCCGGCGCGCGCGGCCGAAGCGCATTTCGGCATGGTCTGCGTGTTGCAGGAACTCGGCCGCACGGGCGAGGCGAGCGAGGCGCTCGAGAGCCTGACGGCGCTGGTGGAGCGCGATATCGACGACCGCCACGGTCATTGGCACGACGTGCTGGCTACCTTGCGCTTCGATCTCGCGGTGCAGAGCGAGGTGCGTAGCGCGAGCGCGCTAGGCGATCACGTGTACTGGCAGTCGGCGTTGTCGAGCGACCGCGTGCTGCGCCTGGCACACGCCGCCGATACGACCGTCGACAGCTTGCGCGAGGCCGTGTCCGGCGTGCGCACGCCGCTGCTGCGCGGCCGCATCGACTATCTGAAGCGCCTGCGCCTTGCGGCCTGTGCGGACCGCGATGCGATGGGCGGCCTGCACGACTATCTGAACTGGGCGCGCGAGCAAGGCCTCACCGATTATCAGCGCACGCTGCGGCTGGAGATCGCGCTGGCCACGCTGGCCGGCGCGGCGCCTCATCTCGCGCATGCCGTGCTCGAACCGCTGCATCAGATAGGCCGTAACGGCACCACTGGTCACCGCCAGCTCGAGTATCTGTATTGCACGGCCAAGACGCGTCAGGCGCAAGGACGCGCGCAGGAGTCGCTGCAACTCTATAGCCGCTATGCGCTGGTCGCGATGCAGTGTCTGCGCGAGGACTCGCATGTGCATGCGCCGTCGCTCAATCGCGCGGCCAAGCCGTCGCCGCAACTCGATGACGTCAGCGCCCGATTGCCGGCCAAGTACCGCCGTGCCTACGGCTATGTGCTCGACAACCTGGACCGGCGCGATCTCTCGGTGCGCGAAGTCGCCGCGGAAATCGGCGTGACGGAGCGTGCTTTGCAGAGCGCGTTCAAGAACTTCCTGGGACTCTCGCCGACCGAGCTGATCCGGCGTCAACGCATGGAACGCATTCGCGCGGAACTGACGGAAGGCTCGTATGCGAGCGAGCGCGGTGTGCTGAGCGCGGCGAGCAAATGGGGCGTGCAGAACCGCTCGACGCTCGTCAACGGTTACCGCAAGCAGTTCCATGAAGCGCCCTCCGAGACGCTCGAACGATAAGACGTTGCAGCATGGCGACCCGCAGCGCGTTGCCATTTTTATTCACCTCACCCACACGACTCCATGAAATCGAAGAGGCTACTTTGCGCCGCGTGGCTCGCGGCGTCCCTCGCTTGCGCTGCGGTCGATCCGGCCGATGCCGCGCCGGTGCGCTGGCGCAGTTCGACGGTGCATATCGCTGTAGAGGGCAAGGATCTGAAAGACGTATTGCGCGATTTCACGGCGAGCCAGGGGGTGGCCGCTTCGATCGCGGGCAACGTGCAGGGCTCGGTGACGGGGCACTTCGATACCTCGCCGCAACGCTTCCTCGACACGCTTGCGTCGACCTTCGGCTTCGTCTGGTTCTATGACGGCAGCGTGCTGTCGATCAGCAGCGCCAACGACATCACGCATCAGGTGATCAAGCTCGATCATGCCTCGCCCGCGGATCTGCGCGCGGCGCTGCAAACCATGAGCATCGACGATACGCGTTTTCCGATTGCCTATGACGAGGCAGCCGGCACCGCGCTCGTCAACGGACCGCCGCAGTATGTGCAACTGGTGATGGAAGTGGCGCAGCGTCTGGACGACAACGCAAGTCGTCGCGGCGGTTCGGTGATCCGCGTCTTCAAGCTGAAAAACGCCTGGGCCGCGGATCACAAGGTAAAGATCGACGACAACACGATCACGGTGCCGGGTGTCGCCACCGTGCTGTCGAATATGTACCACGCGAAGCAGGAGCAGGGCGGCGGCAGCGGCGGCAATGCACAGAACTCGGTCTCGCCTAACATGCAGCGCCTGCAACCGATGAACGACGTGGGCGGCAACGGTTCCGGCGGCGGCTTGCAGACGTTGTTGCCGCCGCTGCCGTCCAACATGCCGCAGGGGCAGGATGCTTCGCTCGGCGGTCTGGTGGGCAACTCGGCGCCGCCGAACTTTTCGAACGGCGGCAACGTCGGCTACGGCAGCGTGCCGGGCCGCTCGCAGGGCGGCGGGATCGCCAGCGGCGGCGATCTGAGCTTGCCGATCATGCAGGCTGATCCCACCACCAACTCGGTGCTGATCCGCGACACGCCGCAACGCATCGACCAGTACGCGTCGCTGATCGACAAGCTCGATACGCGGCCGAAGCTGATTGAGATCGAGGCGCATATCATCGAAATCGATGACGACGTCCTAGCGCAAATCGGCGTCGACTGGCGCGCGCATAACAGCCATGTGGATTTGCAGACCGGCAACGGCGCGCAGCCGCAGAACAGCTTCTCCAACGGTCAGGTCAACCCGACCTTCGGCACCACGACGCTCTCGGACGGCACGACGGTGGTCGATTCGACGCCGCTCGGCGGCTCGATTACCGCGGTGATCGGCGGTGCGGGGCGTTATCTGATGGCGCGCATCAATGCGCTGCAGAGCGACTCGAAGGCGAAGATCGATGCATCGCCGAAGGTCGCGACGCTCGATAACGTCGAAGCGGTGATGGACAACACCACGAAGTTCTTTGTGCGCGTTTCCGGGTACACATCAGCGGATCTGTATAGCGTGTCGACTGGCGTGTCGCTGCGTGTGCTGCCGATGGTCGTGACGGACAACGGCCAGACCCGCATCAAGCTCGACGTGCATATCGAGGACGGCCAGTTGACGGGACAGCAGGTGGACAGCATTCCGGTGATCACGAGTAGCGAGATCAACACCCAGGCGTTTGTCGGCGAGGGCGACAGCCTGCTGATCGCCGGCTATAGCACCGACAATAACTCCAATGGTGTGACCGGCGTGCCGGGGCTCTCGAAGATACCGCTGATCGGTGCGCTGTTTCGCTACAACAACGACCAGCATACGCATATGGAGCGGGTCTTCCTGTTGACGCCGCGAGTGCTGAGCTTGTGATGGAGGATGAGGGCGCCCTGGCCTGATAGGCGCCCTCATGTCGACGACCTGTCTAGCCGGGGTTCTCGTTCTGGCTTTAGCCGCGCCGTGGCATGCACACGCAAGCTAGCGTTTCGGACACGGAGTAGAGCGGCAGCACCGCGCCCTGCCATGACGACGCGATGGCCCAGGGCAGGCGAGCGCCGACGGCCTGTGCTTCATCAATCGTATCAGCCGTATCGGCAGCCGCTTCGGCGTCCCCATCCCCATCCGCATCTGCGCTTGAAGACGCGTTCGGTTGCGCGTCGCCATCGCCGGCACTGCCGGTCAGCTCGATGCGGTAACCATGCCCATAGCGCGTACGCAGATGCACACCGGCGGCTCCGTTCAGATCCAGCTTCTTGCGCAGCTTGTAGATATGCTGCTCGAGCGTGCGGCCGACAATATCCTCGGTGCCGCCCCAGATCGCAGCGGCCATCTGCCTGCGGCTCACGTACTCGCCGGCCCGCGAAAACAGCAGCCACGCAATCGCGAACTCGCGCACGGTGAGGCGCACGCTGTGCGCGTCGATATGCACGGCGCTGGCGCGCCGGTCGAGCCGATAGCGGCCGAAGCTCAAGAAGTCGTCCGCGTGCGGGGGCGTGGCCGACTGGATGCGGCGTAACGCAAGACGAGTTCGCGCGGCCAGTTCGCCGGGATTGAACGGCGCGAGGACGACGTCGTCCGCCCCTTCGCTGAACGCACGTTCGATGCTGCTTCGATCGGCAAACTCGCCCACCACAATCAGCGCGGCGCGCCGGTCGTCATAACAGGCGCGATGCGCGACTACCGCATGGGTCGAGTCGATACCGTTCGACGCATCGACGAAAATCGCGTCGTAGTTGTCGCGGGTAATCGCTCGCGACAACGCAATATCGTCGCGAAAGCGCCGGTATTCGATGGCGTTGTCGCTGAAGTCGCTAAAGGACTGGCAAATCCGATTGAACAGATTGCCGTCGGTGGTCAACACGGCGAATTTCAACATGTTCTCCGGAGGTCGTGCGAGGGGCACGCTACGCCGCGGCTGTTGCGAGTGGGCGTAGGGATCGCGCCGTGCAACCGGCCGGCGGATCGACCGGTTGCACGGCAGAGGGAGCGGGCCGCGAGGCGCTTACTTGACCTGTTCGACCTGGCCGCGAATTTCGCCGCCCGGGTTCTTCGCGGTATGCACGTTGAAATACCAGTTGCCGGCGAGCAGGTCGCTTTCCTGCGCGGGGGTGAGTGTGGCCTGGCCTTCGATCGGGCTGGGCAGCTTGTCCATCGGAATCGGAATCACGACAGGCGCGTTCTTGCCTGCGGGTGCCGGGCCATGAAAGTGCGCCATGCTGGCCGGGCCGGTGAGGTCCGCGTAGGTGACCTTCCACTGCAGCACTTTCGTCGACGTGTCGTAGGTGGCCGTCAGGTCGCCATGTCCGTCGCTGGCTTTGGGCGGCACTTCGGTTGAGGCGAGCAGGTTGGCTTTCAGGTTCAGCGTGTCGGCAACCGCGAGCGCAGGTGCCGCGAGACTCAGCGACAAGACCATAGCCGTGAGCATTCGATTGATTTTCATAGACGTCTCGTGGAATGGAAAGAGGATAACCTGCGACGCACGCGCGCCTTCGGGCGATGTGTGGCGACGCTGGTTACTCTATTGAACGCCTGGTGTCGGCGGCTTATTCCGTGACGCGACGGTCTTTTTTTGCACCCATGCACGGGATGAAACGGGCATGGTCGCGCGCCTGCGACGCGCGCCGGCAGCGGCAGAGGACGGGCGCGGGACGCCCGCTTCGGAGGGAGCGTGTGCGGCCTCTAGCGGCGCTGTCGTGTGCCGTTGCGCAGCAAGGCGGCGGGGATGGAGAGCGAGGCGTACGTGCTGCTGTCGCTGCCCGCATGGGCGGTTTCAGTGGCGACGAAGTTCGCCACCAGGCTCGCGGAACCCGGAGCGCCGAGGTTCCAGAACGCCGCATATTGCCCCCACGGCTGGGCGGTGCGGGCGGCTTCGCTGTCGCGCGGATGAACGTCCAGAGCGCGGCAGGCGCGAGCGGCGAGCGTTGCTTCGGCATCGATCTCCACCGTCGAATCGCAGAGCTCGATCCGGTAGCCGTGCGCATACATGGTCCGCAATTGCACGCCCGAACTGCCGTTCAATTCCAGCTTCTTGCGCAGCTTGTAGATATGCTGTTCGAGCGTGCGGCCGACGATGTCCTCCGTGCTGCTCCAGATTGCGCCGGCAATCTGCCGCCGGCTCACATACTCGCCCGCTCGCGAGAACAGCAGCCACGCAATCGCAAACTCGCGCACCGTGAGACGCACGATGCGGTCGTTGACGAGCACCACGCCCGCACGCCGGTCGAGCTTGTAGGGACCCAGTGCGGCCGATTCTTCGGTGGGCGCGGCGGGCGTCGACTGGAAGCGGCGCAGTGCGAGAAAGGTACGCACGGCCAGTTCGCTGCGATCCACCGGCGACAGCACCACATCGTCGGCGCCCGCCTCGAAGGCGCGCTCGATGCTGTCGCGATCGGCGAAGGAGCCCACCACGATCAAGGGTGCTCGCCGGTCGCCATAACAGGCACGGCGGGCGAACACGGCGCGGGTCGAATCGATGCCGGTGGCCGCGTCGACGAGGATCGCGTGATAGTCCTCGCGATAGATCGCTCGCGACAACGCCACGTCGTCATGAAAACGGCAGCACTCGATCGTGTCGTCTCCAAAGCACTGGCATATCAGATTGAACAGATTGCTGTTGGTGGTCATCACGGCGAATTTCAACATGCCCTCCAGGACGGATACCAACGGTTGTGCTCCGAATGACGAACTGCACGACCCGAAAATTAAGACCCTTAAAATATCAGGGCTGTAACGAATTGTTTCCCCTTGAGGGTTGGCGGTTTACAGGTAAACATCGGTGTTTGAAGTCGCATGAATTGTTACGACGAATAACGACGCAGATGCCGGAAAGATGTCGTAAGTTATGTGCCTAAGCAGGCGCCCGGTATCAATTGCTGGCTTTCGCTCAAGGCCAGGTAAAAAGGCCGGAAATGGCCGTCAACACTAGGCGATGTATAGGTTCGCGCCACCTTTCAATGTCGCAAGGCGGATTAAGCTTTGTTGAGGATCGACTAAACAAATCGCAAGGCGCGGCTTCGCGTTTGCATGAGCTTTGTTGAATCTATGCGTGAAGGGCCTCTTTAAACTCGCTTTAAATCCCGCTTGATTCCCTTCACGCCTGACGATCCTGCTCTGAGCTGCCCATGTCCTTCCTGTTGAATGCGTGGTATGTCGCCGCCTTTGCGCACGAGGTGCGCGCCGATGCGCCGTTTGCGCGCACGCTGCTCGGGCGGCCGGTGGTGTTGTATCGCGATGCCGCGCAACGCGCGATCGCGCTCGACGATCGTTGCGCGCATCGCTTCGCGCCGCTTTCCAAAGGGCGCGTCGTCGACGGTGCGCTCGAATGTCCGTATCACGGTCTGCGCTTCGGCGCGTCCGGACAGTGCGTGCACAATCCGCACGGCGATGGGCGCGTGCCGGCCGGCGCACATGTGCGGACCTATCCGGCTATCGAGCGGTACGGCGCGGTCTGGTTCTGGCCGGGCGATCCGCAACGTGCCGATGCGTCGCTGCTGCCGTCGTTTCCATTTGTGGATCCCGACACGGCGTTTATGCAGGATGGCTATCTGCTCACGCGTGCTCACTACCAGTTGAGTGCCGACAACCTGCTCGATCTGAGTCACTTCCAGTTTCTGCATCCCGATACGTTGGGCAGCGAAGCGATTGCGCGCGGCGAGGTGCAGTCCGGCAGTCTTGGCGATACGGTCTGGGTGCGCCGGCTTGCGCACGACGAAGTGTTGCCGCCGTTCGTCGCGAATGGCTTTGGCATTCCGCCCGGCACGCGAGTCGACCGCTGGATGGATGTGCGCTGGACCCCACCTGGTCTGCTGTCGATCATGGTGGGCGTCACGCCGGCGGGCATGCCTCGCGAGGCGGGGCTGATCGCTCCGTCGGCGCATTGGCTCACGCCCGAGACCGAGCGGACCACGCACTATTTCTTTGCCTTCGGCTTGCCCAAGGAGATGGGCGAGGCGGGTCGCGAGCTGGTGCGGTATGCGGTGGATGGCTTGATGAAACCGTTCGAGCAGGAAGACCTGCCGATGCTCGAAGCGCAGCAACGCAATCTGGGCGACAACGATTTCTGGGCGCTGCAACCGGCCTTGCTGCCGCTCGATGCGGGCGCGATTCGCGCTCGCCGCGTGATGGAGCGATTGCTGGCGGAGGAGCGCGCGGCTGGCGCGGCTGGTGTAGCCGGTGTGGCGCAGGGGCCGGTTAGTCAAATGCCTGGGCAGACGCCCGCGAGTGAGACAGCGGCGACGCAGACGGTGCCGGTGGACTCGCTGCGCCGTTCTTCCTGCGCGGCGGCGTAGTGGCGGCCGTCCTCGAGTCGCGCGTCGCGGCCGGATCGCTGAACGCGGTATGGGTGGAGGGTATTGCCGATGCGCTCAGCGCGGCGGGCGTGCGCCATGCCGTGCTGTGTCCAGGCGGACGGGCGAGCGCGATGTGCCTTGCTCTCGACGCGCATGCCGGCATCGCGGTCGAGCTGGTCAGCACCGACGAGCGCAGCGGTGCCTTCGCCGCGCTCGGCATGGCGAAGGCCACCGGCACACCGGTGGCGATCGTCACGACTTCCGGTTCAGCGGTGGCGAATGTTTTGCCGGCGCTGATCGAAGCCGATGCGTGCGATATTCCGCTCGTCGTGCTGACCTGCGACCGGCCGCGTGCTTTGCGCGGCGCAGGCTTCGGACAGATGGCCGATCATCTCGGCGCAACGCGTGCCTTCGTGCGGGCGCAGGCCGATCTCGACGATCCCTTTGATTCTGCGGCTGCGTTTGAGGCTGCACGTACGCTGTTAAACCGCGCGCTGGCCGCAATGCATGGCGTGTGCCGAAGCGACGTGGCGGTGCTGGCCTTACGCCCTTTGCGCGTCGACGAGCATCCGTCTCCTGTGCGTGCGGCGCGTGGCCCGGTGCATGTGAATGTGCCGCTTGCCGGGGTCTACGACGCCACCGAAACTCATCCCGTCTCCGTCGATACGGTGACAGCCGCGCGCGAGCAGCGCGCGTTCGTGATTCCCGCAGCGGCGCTGCGCGAAGCTCAGGCGACGCCTGCTTCGATCGTCGGGCGTGTGATGGCGAGCGTGCGGGGCAGGCGGCGCGAGCGATCGATTGACGCTGGACTCGACGGTCTGATCGTCGTGGGACCGGAGCCGGGCGTATCGCTCGAGGCGATCTTCAGGTTCGCTACGGCGACGGGATTTCCGGTCCTCGCGGATGCCGGCAGCGGCCTGCGCGCGGGACCCGCGGCGCTGGCGCCGGCGCAGGCCGCTCGTGGTGCGCCGGGGGCGTTGATCGTCAATGCATTCGACGTGCTGGGCGGCAGTGCGCGTATGGCCGATGCGCGGCCGGAACTGATCGTACGCTTCGGGTTGGCGCCGGTGCTGCCTTTGCTGCATACGTATCTCGAAGCGCTGGCCGATGTGCCCGCGATCAAGATCGCGCCGCATCGTGTGGCGCATGATTATCTGCATCAGGCGCTCGATCCGCGCGATGTGCTGGTTGCGCCCACAACGGTCGAGTTGGGCGAGATGGCGCGTGCGCTGGGTGACGCGGTGCGCGGGCGTTTGACCGGTGCAGCAGCGGCGTCCGCTACGGTAGATGTATCGTGCCCGGTCGCTTTCGCGTGGCGCGACCGCTGGGCCAGCGTCGCCAGCTATGGTGCACGCGAGCGGCGCGCCTGTGTCGCGAAGCTCGGCTGGGGCGAAGTAGCGGCGGCTCATCAACTCTTCGCTGCAACGGGCTTTGGGTTTGTGCATATCGGCAACTCGATGTCGATACGGCACGCCGATATCGGCTATGACGTCCGCGCTGAACCGCAGGACGTCTATGTCAATCGCGGCGTGAGCGGCATCGACGGCACGCTGTCCACGTTTATCGGCGAAGCGCTCGTGCGGCGCGATGCAGGTTTGCTTGTGCTAGGCGATCAGGCGTTGATTCACGATCTGTCGGCGTTAGCCAGTGCGCAACGGGTGACGACGCCCGCCTGCGTATGCGTGGTCGATAACGGTGGCGGGGCGATTTTCGACTTTTTGCCGATTGCGCAGTCGCCGGCGTATGGACGGACGATTCGCAATCCTTACCGGATCGATATTGCTGCGTTGGCGCAGGGTGTTGGCTTGACGCATCGGCGTGTTGCAAGTCGCGAGGCGCTGCACGATGCACTCGAATTGTCACGCGAACACGCGGGCGTGACGATTGTCGAAATCGCCGTCGACGCTTTTTCCGGCATGGAGCAAATGCAGTTGCTCGCGCAAGCATTGGGAGCGGACTGATGTGGGATATGGCTGAGGACCACGATCCGCTGCGCCGTTCGCTTGCCGCGCTGCAACGCTACGCTAGCGCCGCGGCGCCGGATGAGGTCTTCCTCGACGATATGCAGCAACGGATCGATGCTTCGGCCAATTCGCAAGGGCACGGGCCCGTCCCAACCCGCGGGCCACGCCTGCGCATTCTCCTGCTCGGCTACAGCGGCGCGGGCAACACCGGCGCCGATCTGCGCACCATCGAAACGATCGCACAACTGCAGCGTCTGCTGGCGCTACGCGAGCCCGACATCACGCTATTTGCGTTAGGCGACTGCTTCGACCATCCCGTACTGGCGACCATGCCGAAGCTCACGCCCGCGTTGCCCTACTTGCCGGATGCGCTCGACGCCGCGATTCGCGACGCCGACCTCGTCCTGAACGTCGAAGGCTCCACGTACACATCGAAGTTTTCCGATTCGCTCGCCGCCATCCTGATTGGCGGCGTGGCGCTGGCCGACGCGCATGGCCGGCCGGCCATCGCATACGGCGTCGATAGCGGGACGATGAGCGCGGCGCTCACGCGCTTCGTCACGCGCAACGCGGCGCGCGGCCAGATCCTCTGCCGCAATGAGACCGCGCGCGCGCACCTCGCACCCCTTGGCGTGCAGACGCAGCCCGGCGCAGACACCGCATGGACCTATCGTGCGCCCCACAGCGCGCGTGCAGCCGCACGCGGTTCGCGCATCGCTGCGCTATGCCCTAACAACCCGTTCTGGTGGCCGGTCGTCGCGGATGCGGCGCGCGCGCGCCTGCTCGATGCGCGGCGCGAGGTCTCGCCGTTTCGCTACGGGCCGTTGCATTTCCACAGTTGGGATGACACGCGCGCCGCAGCGTACGACGCCTACCTCGCGCGTTTCGCCGACATCGCCGAAGGGTTGCGGCAGCAGGGCTACACCCCTGTGCTGGTCGGCATGGAACAGCTCGATCGTGCAGCGTGCGCCGATCTGGCGGCACGTTTGCCGTTCGCGGTAGAGATTGTCGCGCGGGGCGCCGAGCGGCTTGACGAAGTTGCGGCTACGGTTGCCCAGGCGGCCTGCGTCGTGACGACGCGATATCATGCCGCCGTGCTGGCGATGTCGCATGGTGTGCCGGTGTTCGGCCTGTCGATGGATCCGCGGATCGACCGCCTGTTAGCCGAGGCGGGATGTGCGCAATGGCGCGCGGCCTGCGATGCGGACGACAGCACGCAAGCGGCGCTGGCGCAACTTGGCACGCTTGAGGCGCCGCACGTTCGGGCTGAGCTGATCGCATGTTACGACCGCTATGCCGACGCGCAGCGGTCGCGTTTCGAAGAGATGGGCCGACAGGTTTTGGGGGCGCTGGGGCTTTGAGCGTTGCCGCCGTGGCTCCGTTTCGGTCGTAGGGCGCCGTCCCTACGTGAAGTCAACGCAACTCCTCGGGCACGACTCGTCCTCACCACGCCAGCATCGTTTCCCGCTGTGCTTCGGCTTTGCGCGCCTGCGTAGCCGCTTCGCCAGCAAACACCGGCATCACCTTCTCCGCAAACCTGCGCATCGACGCCATCACCTGTTCATGCGGCAACGCGCCGAACCAGAAGCTCGCGCTGAAATAATCGCAGCCCAGGCCGTTCTGAATGCGTCGCAACTGGTGGATGCATTCATCTGCCGTACCCACCACCAGAAAATCGTCCCGCAGCGCCTGTTCCGACGGTTCATCGGCAAACGGTTGAGCCGGCACCACGCCGTCGACAACATCACCCATGTCATGCCGCAAGCGCAGCGTGGCGCGGCCGTTCCAGCGCGCCTGCTCCACCGCTTCACTGGCCTCGGCCTCGCTTTGCGCGACATACACCGGCCGCTGCGTGCCGATGCGCACCGAGGCCAGCGCCTGCGCCAGATCCGGATACTGACGGCGCACATTAGTCAGCTTCGAGATCGGTTCGAGCACACCCGTAAACAGATTCGCACGCCGCTGCACGGCCTTCTCAACGGAGGCGCGGCGGCTCGAATTGACCACCAGCCAGAGCGGCATAGCGGCTTGCAGCGGCTGCGGCACGAGCGCAGTGCGTGCAATCCTGAAGTGTGCGCCGCTGTACGAGAACACCGGTTCGCGCAGCGCCTGCAGCAGCACGTCGATGGCTTCGTCGTCACGCGTGGGCGTTTCGCCCTTGACGAGCTGAAAGCGCTCGTACTGATAAGCCTGATAGCCGCTGCCGAGACCGACTTCGACGCGCCCGCCGCTCAGCACGTCGAGTGTCGCGAGTTCTTCGGCGACCACGAGCGGGTGATGCAGCGGCACCGGAATGATCGCCGGCCCAAGCCGCAGATGCTGCGTGCGAGCGGCAATGTGCGTCAACAGCAGTAGCGGCCGCGACGAGTGCGAATAGTTGGTGAAATGATGTTCGGCGAGCCACAGGTGGCTGTAGCCGAGGCGGTCGGCGGCTTCGGCCATCTCGAGCGCGCGCCGGTACGACTCGGCAGCGGGTCGTGGTTCGGGCGCGGGCATGGTGAGGAACAGGCCGAACTGCATCGGTTGCATCGTCGACTCCTGTGGGGAAGGCCTGATCAAAGCCCGGTCGAATCCGTCGACGAAGCGATCGGCGCCACGCCCTTGGGACGGTAGAACATATAGGTGGCCGCATACGGTACCAGCAGCCGCGAACCCTCGAGTTCGCAGCCCGGTTGCGGCGGCAGGCCGCCCGACGTGTCGATGCGTTGAATCGAACTGATGTCCGCGAAACGGCCCGAGCCGGGACGCGGCGCGGCGTCGTAGCCCGCCGTGTAGCGCGCCCAGGTCAGCGCATTGGCGCCCACCTGGCTCTCGGCCGAGGTGGCGGCCTTCACATAGCTGCCGTCATAGGAGAGAAAGTAGTGCCCCGGCGCGACCGTGCCGACGCTTTCGCCGCCGGCATCCACGAGGATCGCTTCGGAGCCGAAGGGCGCCCAGAGCAACTGGGTCGGATCGCTACGCACGCCGGATGACTTCGGGCCGGTGGTTTTCGCCGCGCTCAGCGCACCGAGCGGGTCCGCCGGGATGGGCGTCCTGCGGCAGATGTAGGTCTCGTCGCCGTGGGTGGTCATGACTTCCTGCAGCACTTCGTCCCGGCTCGCGCGCAACGCGACGGGCAGCGCTTCGTTGGCTGTCGGCGGCGGTTTGGGCGGCGTGGCGCAGCCGCCGAGCATCAGCAGAGCGCCAATACCCAGCACGGCGGTGAGCTCGCAAAGCAATCGGACGGGGCGCGGCGGAAGACCTGTCATTGGCGTATCGAAGGTAGCAAAAGTGAAGCGGGGACGGACGATGTTGCAATCACACCCGATCTTGGACTGCGCGGCTCCATACAACACGAAAGGCTGCACGGGAAAACGCACGAACCGGCCATGGTTCGCGTTCGCATGCCTGCGTTCGCAGATGGATGGGCGAGGGCAGCCACGCAGCGGATACTGTCCGTGGTCCGCTGGCGATACATCCGTCACCGCCCACCTTCGATGTGCATTACGCGCTCGGTTTGCAGGCGGCAAGCGTCTGCGACGTAGCGCGCCACTTCCTTACCATGGCCTCGCGGCTCTGCAACCGTCGATGGAACCGAACCTGACCGACTCTGCATCCCTGATCGATCCTGAGTGGCGTGACATAGCGCCCTTGGGTCGCACCGATCTCTCGTCCACATGGTTCGCGCTGATTCGCAAGTACATTCGCGGCGAGCCTGACGACGGCGCATTCATCGGGGCTCACACGCCCAACGTCACTCCGGTTACGGCAGCGGAATGCGCGGTCCGTCTGGCCGATGCAGACCGCGTGTTTGCCCAGTGGCTCGCGCCGTTGGGGCGCTCGGCGGCGCAGGTGGCGGGCATCGAGCCGGCGCGGATTGCGGTAGCGCTCAATCACATGCATCACGAGTCGCGCCGGCTGACGATGTGCGACGACGCCTTGCTCGACAACGTGGTTACGCTGGCGCGCGAGGTGATCGAGCGCCGCGTGCCGGGCGACTTTATCGAAGCGGGCGCATGGCGCGGCGGCGTGACAATCCTCATGCGCGCCGCCTTGACGGCTTTCGGCGACCTGCATCGCACGGTATGGGTGGCCGATTCGTTTGCCGGCTTGCCCGCGCCGGATCCGGCCAGCGATTTGCGCGATGCGATCTGGCATCACGTGATGCGCGCGGTCGGGTTGCTGCAGAGCGATCTCGATGGGGTACGCAGCGCATTTGCCCGCGCGGGCCTGCTCGACCGGCGCGTGCGTTTCCTGCCCGGCTGGTTCGCGGATACCTTGCCGGCTGCGCCGATCGAACGACTCGCGCTGATGCGGCTCGACGGCGACTGGTACGACTCAACGCGCGATGCGCTGGAGGCGCTGTATCCGCGCTTGTCGCCGGGCGGCTTTGTGATTGTCGACGACTATGGCTTGCCCACCGGATGCGCGCGAGCCGTCGACGAATACCGCGAGCAACACGGCATCGACGCGCCGCTGGAGTGGGCCAATCAGCAGGCCGTGTATTGGCGTAAGCCGTCGTGAACGCGCCATCGCTGTCCCAGCTTGCCGCGCGGCTCGCCGAGCATTACGTGGCGCCGCCGCGGGCCGCGGTGCTCGACCTGATCGTCAGCGACGATGCTCAGGCCAGCCGCCGCTTTGTGCTTGGGCCGTCTATAGACATGAGCGCGTTGCCGGAGGACGGCGGCAAAAGCGCAGCGGCGGCGCGCATCACAGTCAGCGCCGCCATGCTTGCCGCGATCCTCTCGGACCCAACGGGTTTCGACATCCGCAGTGCCGCGTCGCTCGTGCTGGGCGGTGTGCGGATTGAAGGCGCGCCGCAACTCGCGGCGTACTGGCTGCAATTGCTCAAGCGTCCGTCGCAGGAGGGGCGCGCCGCGCTGGCGCGTGCCCGTGAACGTGCGCCGCAGTGGCTCGACGCGGTGCCGGCGTTGGACGCGCGGCATGGTCACGATCGCTCGCTCGATCGACTCATCGCCAGTGTCCTCGACAGCAGCATCCCGCTGCATTTGCGCCGTGTGCTGCGCTGGCCCGAGACCGCCTGGACGCTCGCCGATTGGCGTCAGCGTGAAGCGTCGACGGTGTTGCGCACGAATCCGGTGAACGGACGCCCGCAATGCATCGGCGAGTTTATCGACGCGCTCGACTCGCCCGCATCCCACGCCGTTACCGATTCGCCCTATACCGAAGGCTGCTTGCTGCCCGCCGGCTGGGAGGCGCGCTTTACGATGCCGGTGTTGCCCGCGTCCATGTTCGGTGCGGCGCAACTCTGGTTCGGCCGCCGTCGCGATCACGCGCTGGTCACGCGCCTGCATTGCGATCTGGCGAACTCGTTCCTCGCCCAGGTGCATGGCCGCAAGCGCGTCCGTCTATACAGCCCGTCGCAGGATGAAGCCGTCTATGCGCTCGATGCGTTCAATACGTACCGCCCGTGCCGCGTCGATGCAGCCGCGCCGGATCTCGCGCGTTTTCCGCTGTTTGCCGGGGCGCGTGGCGTCGATGTAATTCTTGAACCCGGCGATCTGCTGGTGATCCCCACCGGCTGGTTCCACTGTGTCTGGGCGCTCGATCACGTGCTGTCGATCAGCCGCTTCGTCAGCGACGCGCACGCGGCCGCGCTCGCTTCGCATGCGCACAACGCTGGCTTTCATCAGGCGAATCCGGGTAAGCTCGCGGATGTCCCGATCGTCCACCCGAACGACGTGAAAGGGGTGACCCGGTTCGGAGCGGCGATACAACAGGGCGGCCCACCGTCCGGCGGAGACGGCGTGCTGCAATGACACGCGCGGGGTCTGGTCCAGTCCATCTCATGCAAAGGATTGAATGAACGAGTCACGCACCCGCGGCGCTTATCCGCGCCCATTTCTGTTCCGCCCGGCGGCCGCGCTTGCCGTCCTGAGCTCGTTGACGTGCGCGACGCTCCCTGCGATAGCGCATGCCCAAGCGCCGGCTTCCGTGGCCAGCATCTGCGCCTCGCGCGCGAACAATGCGAAGCTGATTGCGCAGGACCGCGACGCCGGTGTCAGCGAAGCGCAGGAACGGCGCAAGACACAGGCCGTGGTCGAGGCGCTGCCGCCTGGGCGACAGGCTTATGCGCTGGCGGAGACGTCGTCGTTTATCGACGGCCTGTATGGCCGCTATGCGAAGCTTCCGCCGCAGGAGGTGTATACGAAGTATCTGGCTTACTGCGAAGGACAATCTTCGAACGGCGGGGCGGCTAAAACGCCGTGAGGCGGTGGCTTGATCCGGAGCCGGGACGAAGCAGCCATGCATGCCGTGTGCGTGCGATCCAACCTTCGCGCCCACACGGCCCGTCACGTCACATTCAGTTAGCCGCCAGCATCGAGATACCGGCGTCACCGTACAGCGTCTGCACGTTGTCGCCGGAAATATGTTTGGCCAGCGCCGACAGATCGGTTCCTTCGGGTTTGCCGATCAGCGCATAGCTGAGCTCGGCGTGCCGCCAGGTCACGACATTCATGCTGTCGATTTGCTGCTCGGCCACCGCGGCGTCGGGCTTGGCGTCCTTCATCACACATAGCGCGATCGGGGCGCCTTGCTCGGGCAGATAGACGATCTGCACCAGCGGCTTGTCGTTAAAGCGCAACCGTTGCACGCGCTTGAAGGTCAACCCCGCCGCACTCAGATCGGGAATCCGCACATCCAGGCCGTCCTGATGCTGGATGGCGTCGACCGTTTGCGACGTGACCTCGGCATTGACCGGCACCTGCGCGATGGTATCGCGCGAATAGAGCTGCTGATAACCGGCTGCCGCCGCGACCCAGCTCGACGCATGCGGGTCGGCCGCCGCCAGCGTCGCTGTGGGCGTGGCGTTCGAACCCGCGCTTTGGCCCGGCAGGAAACGCATGCCGACGCCGTAGCAGAACACGCCCGCCACGAACGCCACCGCGAGCCACTGCGGGGCAATCCGCAGACGTGAGCGCACGGGAGCGGAGGGTGGGGCAAAGGCGCCGTGCGCGATGCTGGCGTCGTTGGCGCCTGGCGTGGCCGTGCGCTGCACATGGGCGCGCGCCATCGCCGCGACGGCCTCGGTCAGGCTGTCCGGCACCGGCGGCAATTTTTGTTGCGCGAAGGCTTCCGCGTAGGGCAAGCGCGCAGTCTGCAACTGCGCGACGAATTCTGCGGCATCGGGCGACACGGCGATCTCCTTTTCGACCTCGAGGCATTCCTCGGCGGATAGTTCGCCGTCCACGTATGCCATGAGCAGGATAGAGTCCATCTTCATGAGACCGGGTCCTTACTAGCAACTGCTACTTTCGTTCTCTGCGTGTCGCGCACCCCGAACAGCGCGCCGATGGTCTGGCGTGCGCGCGACAGGCGGCTCATCACGGTGCCGATCGGCACCTCGAGCACTTCGGCGGCTTCGATATAGCTGAGTCCTTCGACGGCCACCAGCAGCATCACCAGACGCTGCGCTTCCGGCAGCCGGCCGACCGCGCTGACAATCTGATTATTGATCGCATTCTCTTCCGGCGTGCGCATGGCCGGATCGGCGACGGTTTCGAGCATGTCGTCGTCCCACTCCGTGCTCGAACGGTTGCGCCGGCTGCGGGCGCGCAACTCGTTGATCCAGGTGGAATGCACGATGGCAAACATCCAGCTCAATGCCGAGGTGTCGGGCTGCAGTTGATGCGCGCGTTCGAGCGCGCGCACGCAGGCCCGCTGCACCAGGTCTTCGGCATCGTGCCGGTCGCCCGAAATGCGCAAGGCGAACGCCCACAATCGCGGCAGCATGGCCGGGAGCAGGCTGGGTAAATCCGAACCGGTCATCGACATGGTTCCTTGCTGGGTGTCCGGTGTCTTTGGGGCGCCGCACGCAGCGCGGCTGGCGCTCTGGCGTGCGGTCCGCCGGATGGTGGCCGGCGTGGTGGCCCGGGTTAGCCTGGGCGGAGACCGGCAGATTCAGGCCGGCCCGCTTGCCTCGCCGCGGGCTAAATGGAATGCTCGCGCCAGGGCAATCTGCAGATTTTAGCGGCAAACCGCGGCTTGCGCTCCAACCCGCCGGAACCCGGGCACTTGCGGATTTCCCGTCGCCGGTCGAAGCGGTTAAAGTCCCGATGACGACTTCGCTATTCACGACGGGGGGACGGGTGACGCATCGAGTGCTTTCCTTGCGTCGGCGCTGGCGCAAAACCCGGCGCAAGTACGGCGCGGCGATTACGCAAATGGTCGGCAGCCATCCGATCCTCGCCGGCATGGCGGGGACCGCGGTGGCGGTGGCCATGGCAAGCCTGACCTTTGTGACGCTCTACGATGGCCGGGCCGACGCGCTCAGGCACGCGCACGAGACCTCGGAGAACCTGGTGTCGCTGATCTCCAGCGACCTGGCGCGCAACGTCGAGATCTACGACTTGTCGCTGCAGTCGATGGTCGACAGCGCGCAAAATCCGGCCACCTGGCGCCTGCCGGGCTACCTGCGCCAATCGGTCCTGTTCGACCGGGCGACCACCGCCGCCTTCCTGGGCGGCGCCTATGTGCTGGACGTCCACGGCCAGGTGCTGGCGTCCCAGAACGGCGAACTCAATCCCGCCGTGCGGCTCGACGACCGCGACTATTTCGTCGTGCAACAGCGCAATCCTTCCGTCGGCCTGTTCGTGTCGCATCCGTTTCGCTCGCGGCTGCGCGAGGGCAACGTCTCGATCGGTCTGACCCGGCGCATCAATACGCCGGCCGGCGACTTCGCAGGCGTCGCGCTGCTGGCGATCCGGATGGAGTATTTTCAGCGCCTGCTCGACAGGATCAATATCGGCAACGGGGGGTCCGTTTTCATTGCCCTCGACGACGGCACGTTGCTCGCCCGCAAGCCGTTCTCGCCCGAGGCGATCGGCACGAGCATCGCGAAGTCGCCAACCTTCATGATCATGGCGTCGCATGCCGAAGGGGCGTATACGGCGAACTCCGCCGTCGACGGCGTGCCGCGCATCTTCACCTATGCCCACGTGCCGTCCACGCCGTTGATCGCCGTGGTGGCGCCGGCGGTCAGCGATGTGTTCGCCGAATGGCGGCGGCGCAGCCTCGTGGCCGGCGGCCTGACGCTGGCGTTGGGCACCGTGTTTGTCGTGGTGGCGTGGCTGCTTGCCTTCACGCTGCAGGACAAGGTGGCGGCCCAGGCGGAACTGGTCCGGCTCGCCGCGACGGACCCGCTGACCGGCCTGAGCAATCGCCGCATTCTGGACAGCCGGCTCGACGAAGAGTGGCTGCGCGCGCGGCGCAACGGCAGCCCGATGTCGGTGCTGTTCGTGGACGTCGATTACTTCAAGGGCTTTAACGACACCTACGGCCACGCCGCCGGCGACGAAGTACTGGCGGCGGTTGCCGAGTGTATCGACTCGGTGGTGAGGCGGCCGGTGGATCTGGTCGCGCGCTACGGCGGCGAGGAGTTCGCCGTGGTGTTGCCCGATACTGCGGCGGACGGGGCCGCGGCGGTCGCCGAAAAGATCCGCAGAAAGGTGCAGGGCATGAGCCTGTTTTATGGCGAGAGCGAACACGGCAGCGTGACGGTCAGCGTGGGCTGTGCCACCTGCTTGCCGGTGCAGGGCGGCAGTGCGTCGGAGTTGATGGCGGCGGCGGATGCGCAGCTCTATGCCGCGAAATCGGCGGGGCGGAACCGGGTGAAGTCGGCGGTGTGAGGGGGATGGGGCGGATGCCGTGTGTTTGCGCACGGGAAATCCATGGGATCGGCAGGCGGCACCGCCAGATCGAGTTGCGTCCGCCTTTCTCAAGTCCTTCGGGTCTCCGGCCGATAAACGGCAAAGAGACGAACGACCGTCACGCCGCAACGCGCATATGCATGCTGTATGCGTATTGACTGACCACCCACACTCATCGACCCCAATCCATGCGCTTTCTGGACCGCTTTCGCAAACCATCCGAGCAGAAATTTGCCGAGCTGTTCATCACAGGCTTACGCGCGTCAGGCGATACGCGCTCGTGGGAGTACGACAAGAGCCAGAACCGGCTCGTGCCGACGACGTCCGGCAACGGCGAAGGCTTCAACTTCATCAATTTGCCCAACATGTACCGGGAGTATCTGCAGGCGAGGCCGGCAGAGCGCAAGGACGTCCTCAAGCGTCAAACCGGCGGCATGATCCGGCATGCCATGCCCGCGCTGTTTGCCGACGCACGAGCTCGCCTGCGGCCGGTGATCCGCAGCGCCACCGAGCGCGGCGTGACCTACCTGCAGACCCAGGGCAGTTCATCGCGGTTCGATATTGCGTTCCGGCCGCTCTGCGAGAACCTGGAAATCGGCGTGGCCTACGACGGCGATTTGAACATCATGAGGCTCACGCAAGCCAAACTGAGGGAGTGGAACACGACGTTCGACGAGGCTTACGACATCGCGCTCGACAATCTGCGGGGCGAATCGTCGAAGCCGTTCGTGGCATTGAGAGACGGTGTCCTCGCTTCCCAATTCGGCGACCACTACGACGCCGCGCGTCTGTTGCTGCCCGATCTGCTGCACAGACAGAATATTTCCGGGGCGCCGGTGGTGATGGCGCCGAACCGCACCGTCCTGCTTTTGACCGGCGACCGGAACACCGCGGGCCTCGCCACGATGGTGCAGATCGCGGAGGAGGCGCTTGCCCAGCCTCGCGCCCTGCCACCGTTGATGCTGCGATGGGACGGAGCCGTATGGCAACGCTTCGTGCCCGCGGAGCTCGAGCCGAAACTCAGCGAGCTTCGATTCAACGAGCTGGCCGGTGACTACCACGATCAGCAGAAGCTCCTGAACGACATGCATAGCCGGACGGGCCTCGATATTTTTGTCGCCCAGTACACCGTGGTTAAACGGCACGCCGGTGGAATATTCAGTCTCTGCGTATGGACCCAGGGTGTGCACGCGTTGCTGCCGGCGACGGACACGGTCGTGCTGTTCCGCCAGGAGCCGAAGCAGACCGCCTACGTGCCATGGTCCGAACTGGTCAAGGAGTGTGGGCATCTGCTGAAGCCCACTGACGATCTGCCCGTGCGCTATGAGGTCACGGCGTTTCCCGACGAGCGTCTGTTCCAGTCGTGGTGTACGCGGTTCAGTCAGGCTTAGGCTGTCACACGGCCTCCAGGGATTCCCCTGACGCGCGGCGCTGTTCGCTTCGTTCGATCCGCATTTGTTATCGCACCTTCCAATACTCGAATTGTTCAGGTATCGGCCACGCCGTATATTGGCTGACACCAACACAACCATTACCGTGACGCGGCGCGAGCCCAGTCATGGAAGCGAGACAAGCGATGAACCGAATCGATCTGGAGGGGCGTGCCGTTGTCATTACCGGCGGCGCGCGCGGCATTGGCTATGCAGTGGCGCAACGCGCGCTGAACTCGGGCGCCTCGGTCGCGCTCTGGGATGTCGACGCAGAGCGCCTCGAGCGCAGCCAGCGCGAGCTGGTGGAACTGGGCAAGGTGTCGTCGGCGATCGTCGAACTGACGGATGAAACTTCGGTGGCTGATGCGGTCGCGCAAACCCTCGCCGCGCACGGCACGATCGACGTGCTGATCAACTGCGCGGGCATCACCGGCGGCAACGGCACCACGTGGGAGCTGGAGCCGGACGTGTGGCGGCGCGTGATCGACGTGAATCTGATCGGGCCGTATCTGACCTGCCGCGCGGTCGTGCCGCAGATGCTCAAGCAGGGCTATGGCCGGATCGTCAATATCGCTTCGGTGGCCGGCAAGGAGGGCAATCCGAATGCGTCGCACTACAGCGCATCGAAGGCCGGCCTGATTGGGCTCACCAAATCGCTTGGCAAAGAACTCGCCACCAAAAACATCCTCGTCAATGCGGTGACGCCTGCGGCGGCTAAAACCGAGATCTTCGATTCGATGTCGCAGCAGCATATCGACTACATGCTCTCGAAGATTCCCATGAACCGTTTCCTGTTGCCCGAAGAGGCGGCCTCGCTGATCTTGTGGCTGGCGTCGGAAGACTGTGCGTTCAGCACGGGGTCGGTGTTCGATCTGTCCGGTGGGCGCGCGACTTACTGAGGCGGACATCAGCACAGACGGTCGACAAAGGAGACGCCATGAATCCGGATTCGCCCGCTTCCCTCGAGGCGATCAACAGCAAGGTGATGCGGCGGCTATTGCCGTTTCTCCTGCTGATGTACGTGCTGGCCTTTCTCGATCGCGCCAATATCGGCTTCGCGCAAAAAGCGCTGCAGCACGATACCGGGTTGTCGAATGCCGCGTTTGCCTTCGGCGCCGGCGTGTTTTTCATTGGCTATGCATTGTTCGAAGTGCCAAGCAATCTGCTGCTGCATCGGGTCGGCGCCCGTGCGTGGATGTGCCGGATCATGGTGACGTGGGGGCTGGTGTCGGCTTCCCTGTGCTTTGCCCACACGCCCACGGCATTTTACGCAGTGCGCTTTCTGCTCGGCGTCGCGGAAGCCGGTTTTTTTCCGGGCGTGATCTATTACCTCACCCACTGGTTTCCGCAGTCGGCCCGCGCGCGTGCGGTCGGCGTGTTCTATTTCGGCGCGCCGCTCGCGTTTATCTTCGGCAGTCCGCTCTCGGGTCTGCTGCTCGAATTGCACGGAACGGCGGGTCTGGCCGGCTGGCAGTGGCTGTTCCTGATCGAAGGCGGCATGGCGACCGCGGTCGGCGTGTGGGCCTTCTGGTATCTGGACAACCGTCCCGAAGACGCGCGCTGGCTCGATGACGCGCAACGCACCACCTTGCGCGCGGCACTCGACGCCAACGCCCGCGATGCCTCCGCCCACGGACCCCGCAACACGCTGGCTGCGCTGCTCGATCGCCGCGTGCTGGGTCTGTCGGCGATCTATCTGCTGATCCAGATGAGCGTGTATGGCGTGATCTTCTATCTGCCGCAACAGGTCGCCGCGTTGCTAGGCACCGCCGTGGGCCTGCGCGTCGGACTCGTCGCGGCCTTGCCGTGGCTGTGCGCGCTCGTGGTGACCTGGATCGTGCCGCGCCGCGCGGATCGTACCGGCGGGCATCGTCGCTGGGCCGTCGCGCTGCTGGTGCTCGCCGGACTCGGCATCGGCGTCTCCGGTCTCGCCCACAGTCCATTGCTGGGGCTCGCTGCGCTCTGTTGTGCCGCGAGCGGATTTATCGCCGCACAGCCGCTGTTCTGGACGTTTCCCACCCGCTATCTGACGGGCGCAGCGGCTGCGGGCGGCATTGCGCTGATCAACTCGCTCGGCGGCCTGGGCGGCTTTATCGCGCCGTCGCTGCGTACCGCGGCCGAATACACGTTTGCTTCGACCTCGGCGGGTCTGCTGGTGCTCGGCGCAGCGAGCCTGCTGGCGGCGCTGCTGATCGGCACGCTGTTTCGCCACGAGCGCGTCATCGCGGCGGACGCGCTGACGCCGCTCATCCATCACTGAGACACCGCGCCCGCCACGCATCGACGGCCGCGCTTTACTGCACTAAAAACGGAGCCTTTCTTATGGCCATGCCTACTATCAAGCACGTGCGTGCCTTTATCGTCCGTGGCGGCGGCGCGGATTATCACGACCAGCCCGACGGTCACTGGATCGACGATCACATCTCGACGCCGATGGCGCGCTACCCGGAATACCGGCAAAGCCGCCAGTCGTTCGGCATCAATGTGCTGGGCACACTGGTGGTCGAGATCGAAGCGAGCGACGGCACCGTCGGCTTCGCGGTGACGACCGGCGGCGAGATCGGCGCGTTTATCGTCGAGAAGCATCTGGCGCGTTTCCTCGAAGGCCAGCTCGTCACCGACATCGAGAAGATGTGGGATCAGATGTATTTCTCCACGCTTTACTATGGCCGCAAGGGCGTGGTGCTGAATACGATCTCCGGGGTCGATCTCGCCCTGTGGGATCTGCTCGCCAAGGTCCGCAAGGAGCCCGTGTATCAACTGCTGGGCGGTCCGGTGCGCGACGAGCTGGTGTTCTACGCGACCGGCGCGCGGCCCGATCTGGCCAGGGAAATGGGTTTTATCGGCGGCAAGCTGCCTTTGCAACACGGCCCGGCTGAAGGAGAGGCGGGGCTCAAGAAGAACCTTGAGCGTCTCGCCGAGATGCGCAGCCGCGTCGGCGACGACTTCTGGCTGATGTACGACTGCTGGATGAGTCTCGACGTGCCGTATGCGACGCGTCTCGCGCAAGCGGCGCACGAGTACGGCCTGAAATGGATCGAAGAGGCGCTGCCGCCGGACGACTACTGGGGTTACGCCGAACTGCGCCGCAACGTGCCGCGCGGCATGATGGTCTCGACGGGCGAACACGAAGCGACGCGCTGGGGCTTTCGCATGCTGCTGGAAATGAACTGCTGCGATCTGATCCAGCCGGACGTTGGCTGGTGCGGCGGCATCACCGAACTGATCAAGATTTCCGCGCTGGCCGATGCGCACAATGTGATGGTGGTGCCGCACGGCTCGTCGGTGTACAGCTATCACTTCGTCGTCACGCGTCACAACTCGCCGTTCGCGGAGTTTCTGATGATGGCGCCGAAGGCCGATGAAGTGGTGCCGATGTTCACGCCTTTGCTGCTCGACGAACCGGTGCCCGTCAACGGCCGGATGAAGGTGCCGGACACACCGGGCTTCGGCGTGCGGCTCAATCCGGAATGTGCGCTGGTGCGGCCGTATCCGCGTTAAGCGGGGAACTGAAGAGCGCGATGGCTCAATCGATCAAGGAGAAACAAGTGCTGCTCAAGGACAAGGTCGTGATCGTGACAGGCGGCTCGCGCGGCATTGGCCGGGCCATCGCCGTGGCTTGCGCACGCGACGGCGCCGACGTGGCGATCAACTACTGGGGCGATAACGACGCATCGTACGGACGCCGCTCGGCCGTCGAAGAAGTGCTGGCTGAAATCGAAGGGCTCGGGCGGCGGGCGATAGCGGTGGAAGGCAACGTCGCGGCGCGCGAGACCGGTGCGGAACTGGTGAAGCGCACGGTGGAGGCCTTCGGCAAGGTCGACGTGCTGGCGAGCAATGCAGGCATCTGTCCGTTCCATGCGTTTCTCGACATGCCGCCCGAGGTGCTGGAGACGACTGTCGCGGTGAACCTGAACGGCGCCTTCTTCGTGACCCAGGCGGCGGCGCAGCAGATGAAAGCGCAAGGAACAGGCGGGGCGATTGTCGCGACCAGTTCGATTAGCGCGCTGGTGGGCGGCGGCATGCAGACGCATTACACGCCCACCAAGGCCGGTGTGCATTCGCTGATGCAATCGTGCGCGGTGGCGCTGGGGCCGTACGGGATTCGCTGCAACTCGGTGATGCCGGGCACCATCGCGACGGATCTGAACGCCGAGGATCTCGCCGACGAAGCGAAGAAAGCCTACTTCGAAAAACGCATTCCGTTAGGACGCCTGGGACGTCCCGAGGATGTCGCGGACTGCGTAGTATTCCTCGCCTCGGACCGGGCCCGCTATGTGACGGGCGCGGCGTTGCTGGTGGACGGCGGCCTGTTCGTCAACCTGCAGTGAACACGCGCGGCGCGGTGCGTGGATCGATGCGCGGCTCAATAAGCGGCTTAATGAGCCGAAAGTGGCACGGCATCGCCGGTGGCCGCGGCATGCGGTTGGACGGTGGCATCGCGGGCAAGCTGGTGCGAGACGTTGCGCAGCAGGTCGATGAAATGCAGCGCCGGTTCGGCGAGCGGTTCTTCCTTGCGCGTGAGGATGCCGAAACCCGCGAGGCTCTTACCGATTTCGACCGGCAGCGCCACCAGCAGTTTGCCGCGCACGTGATCGCGCACCACGGACTCGGGCAGCATCGCCACGGCATCGTAGTTTTCAAGCAATTGCAGGGTCGCGAAGATCGACGCGCATTCGGTCAGGTTGACCGGCGTCGCGAGTCCCGCGCGGGCCAGTTCTTCTTCGAACAGCACGCGCGCCGGACTGGTGAGCGGTTGCGCGACCCACGGCCAGTCGATCAGTTCGCGCAACGTGATGGAGGTGCGCTGCGCCAGCGGATGAGCGGTGCGCACCACCAGCAGCAAGGTCTCGCGCGCCAGTGGCTCGAAGCTGAAATCGTTGTGCTGGAGAGGATGGGTGAGCCGGCCGAGCGCCAGATCCACTTCGCGGCGGTGCAGCAACTGGACGACCTGATCGCTGGTTTCGCCGAGGATGCGCACATTCAGCAGCGGCCGCTCGGTTTTCAACGTCGCGACCGCCATGGCCAGCAGGTCGGGCGCGGCGCCCATGATGGCGCCGACGGTCAACTGGCCGTGTCCGCCCTTGCGCTTGACGTCGAGGTCTTCGGCGAAGCGGGTCAGTTCCGCCAGCGCGCGCCGCGCATAGGCGAGGGTGACGACACCGAGCGGCGTGGGCGTCATGCCGCGCGCATTGCGCTCGAAGAGCAGGAAGCCGAACGCTTCTTCGATATCTCCCAGCATGCGGGATGCGCTGGGCTGGGCGACGTTGACGGCGTCGGCGGCTTGATGAAGGTTGCGTGCATCGTCGAGCGCGACCAGCAGCGCCAGGTGCTTGAATTTGAGCCGGTTGACGAGGGCGACGGTAGCGGCGTTCTGGCTCATGGGGCTGATGCAGTGGGAAGGGCGGGTTGGCACGTGCGGTGGCCGATGCGAAGGCGGTCGTGCGATTCGGTTTCTGGATCGCCCAATCCCAACAACGGATTGAGATGCTATCGATCCAGGAATTATAGTCCGATCAGGCGCTTCACCCAGAAAGTGCTCCGACATACGAATCACAAGGACTGGAGACAGGCCGCCATGGAGACAATCGCTTTCCGGATGGTGCTCAACCCCGGCATGCGCGAGGAATACGAGCGCCGGCATCAGCAGATCTGGCCCGAGCTGGTTGATGCGCTGCATCAGGCCGGCGTGCGCGATTACCGCATCTTCTTCGACGCCGGGACCCATCACCTGTTCGCCATCCTGACGCGCACGGGCGATCATCACATGGACCGTTTGCCCGAGCTCGACGTCATGCGCAAATGGTGGGATTACATGGCCGACATCATGCAGACCGCCCCGGATCACACGCCTTTGCAGGAGGCGCTGGAGCCGGTGTTTCGTTTGCACGCGCCGGCTTGATCCGATCGACGCGAGGCTCATTGAAGCTGCGCTGTGGTTGATTGAGGCTGATGCAAGGAGACATGCCCCATGCAAGTTATCGACCCGCACATTCATCTGTGGGATCTGAAGACACATCACTACCCTTGGCTCGCGAATCCGGGCGTGTCGTTCGTCGGTGACGCGCGCGAGTTGAAGCACGACTATCTGCTGGCCGATCTGCTGGGCGAAGCCGGCGCGATCGAGATTCTGAAGGTGGTGCATGTCGAGGCGAATCACGATCCGGCCGATCCGGTCGAAGAGACGCGCTGGTTGCAGCAGCTTGCGAGCGAAGCGGGTTCGCGCGGCATGCCGAACGGCATCGTCGCGGCGGCGGATCTCGCCGCGCCCAATGCCGCACAGGTGCTCGAAGCGCACGCGGCCTTTGCGAATACGCGCGGCATTCGCCAGATACTGAATGTGCATGAGAAGAAGCTGTTCGATTACATCGGGCGCCATCTGATGCGCGATTCCGTGTGGCGCGAGAATTTCGGCCTGTTGCGCCGCTATAACCTGTCGTTCGATCTGCAACTGTATCCGTCGCAGATGGAAGAGGCTGTCGCGCTGGCCCGCGCTCATGCCGATACGCAGTTCATCGTCAATCACGCGGGCATGTTCGTGGACCGCAACAGCGTGGCGGGCTATCGCGCGTGGCGCGAGGGCATGCGGCAACTGGCCGGCTGTGCCAACGTGGCCGTGAAAATCAGTGGGTTGGCGATGTTCGATCACAAGTGGTCGGTCGAAAGCCTGCGTCCTTACGTGCTGGAGACGATCGACACGTTCGGCGTCGAGCGTGCCATGTTTGCGTCGAACTTCCCGGTCGATCGTTTGTTCGGGACGTATGAGGAGTTGTGGCGTGCCTATGCTTCGATTGTCGCGGACGCGAGCGACGCCGAGAAAGACGCGCTGTTTTGCCGGAACGCGGAACGGATCTATCGGATCTGAGAAAGCATCCCCGATAAAACGCGGCGCGCTTGCGACGCCGCACGATGGAGGAGACAGGTAGTGCAGGAACAGACAACCGCTGCGCCCCGGCTTGAACTGCGGCATGCGAGCAAATCGTTCGGCAGGGTCCGTGCGTTATCCGATGGCGACCTCACGCTGTGGCCAGGCGAAGTGCATGCGCTGCTCGGCGAGAACGGCGCGGGCAAATCGACGCTCGTGAAGATCCTCGCCGGCGTGCATCAGCCCGACACCGGCGAGATTCTGGTCGACGGCGAGGCGCGCCGTTTTGCGACGCCTGCCGAGGCCCGCGATGCGGGTCTTGCGGTGATCTATCAGGAACCGACGCTGTTCTTCGATCTCTCGATTGCCGAGAACATCTTTATGGGCCGGCAGCCGGTGGACCGCATCGGGCGTATCCAGTACGACGCGATGCGCAGCGAGGTGGATGGCCTGCTGGCATCGCTCGGCGTCGATCTGCAGGCGGATCAACTGGTGCGCGGTCTGTCCATTGCGGATCAGCAGGTGATCGAGATTGCCAAGGCGCTCTCGCTGAACGCGAACGTGCTGATCATGGACGAGCCGACTGCGGCGCTGTCCCTGACCGAGGTGGAGCGGCTCTTTGCCATCGTGCGCAAGCTGCGTGAACGCGATGTGGCGATCCTGTTCATTACCCATCGTCTCGACGAAGTGTTTGCGCTGACGCAGCACGTCACCATCATGCGCGACGGCGCAAAGGTATTCGATGCGCCCACAACCGATCTGACGACCGCCGCGATCGTCGCGAAGATGGTCGGGCGCGATCTGGAGAGCTTCTATCCGAAGGCGGATGTGACGCCGGGTGAAGTGCGTTTGTCGGTGCGCGGCTTGACGCGGCTTGGCGTGTTCAAGGACATTTCGTTCGACGTGCGCGCCGGCGAGATCGTCGCGCTGGCGGGTCTGGTGGGCGCCGGGCGCAGCGAAGTGGCGCGGGCGATCTTCGGCATCGATCCGCTCGATGCGGGCGAAGTCCGGATCGCCGGCAAGCCGCTCGCCACCGGGCGGCCTGCGGCCGCGGTGCGGGCCGGGCTGGCGCTGGTGCCGGAAGACCGCCGCCAGCAGGGCCTCGCGCTCGAGCTGAGCATTGCGCGCAATGCGTCGATGACGGTGCTGGGACGTCTCGTCAAACACGGGCTCATCTCCACGCGTAGCGAAACGCAACTCGCGGCGCAGTGGGGTACGCGGCTGCGGTTGAAGTCGGGCGACCCCAACGCGCCGGTCGGCACGCTGTCCGGCGGCAATCAGCAGAAGGTGGTGCTCGGCAAGTGGCTCGCCACCGACCCCAAGGTCTTGATTATCGACGAACCCACGCGCGGTATCGACGTGGGCGCCAAAGCGGAGGTGTACAGCGCGCTGGCGGAACTGGTCACGGGCGGCATGGCGGTGCTGATGATCTCGAGCGAATTGCCGGAAGTGCTCGGCATGGCCGACCGCGTGCTGGTGATGCACGAAGGACGGATCAGCGCCGAGATCGCCCGCGCCGACGCGAACGAAGAACGGATCATGGGCGCCGCGCTCGGCCAGCCTGTGTCCCCACTAGGGCACGCCGCATGATGCGCCACTCTCATACTCATCCCCATCCGGCGCCGGTGCGGCCTCCCGTAGTCGGAGGTTCCGCCGCGAAAACCGGTGGCCTCGTCGCCACGGTTGCGAAGAGCCGCGAGACCACGCTGTTTATCGTGCTGATCCTGCTGATCGTAGGCACGGCACTCGCACGGCCGCAGTTTTTGAATCTGCAGAATCTGCGTGACGTGCTGCTGAATGTGTCGATCATCAGCTTGCTGACGGCCGGCATGACGGTGGTGATCCTGATGCGGCATATCGACCTGTCGGTTGGCTCGACGGTTGGTGTCAGCGCGTATGCGGTCGGCAGCCTGTATGTCGCGTTTCCCCATATGCCGGTGCTCGTGGCGCTCGCGGCGGGACTCGCAATCGGTCTGGTGGCGGGCGGCATCAACGCATTGCTGGTGGCGGTGGGACGGGTGCCGTCGCTGGTTGCCACGTTGTCGACGCTCTACATTTTCCGCGGCGCGGACTACGCCTGGGTGCATGGCGGACAGATCAACGCCACCAGCTTGCCCGATGCGTATTCGCGGCTGGCGACCGGGGTGATCCTCGGCGTACCGACGCTCGCGTTGATCGCGATTGTGGTGCTGATCGGCCTGTCGATCTACCTCAAGCAGTTCCGCGCCGGCCGCGAGCACTATGCGATCGGCTCGAATCCGGAGGCCGCGCGTCTGGCCGGCGTGAATGTGGAGCGGCGCGTGATGTCGGGCTTTCTGCTCTCCGGTGCGATTGCGGGCTTCGCGGGCGCGCTGTGGCTGGCGCGCTTCGGTACCGTCGACGCGAGCACGGCCAAAGGCATCGAATTGCAGGTCGTG
>Ga0302228_10000123_pt1 | contig 68343 bp, 62 predicted proteins | sample II_Palsa_N1_2_FD_193519 | JGI IMG/M metagenome (GOLD analysis project Ga0302228, IMG submission 193519) | Peat permafrost microbial communities from Stordalen Mire near Abisko, Sweden - II_Palsa_N1_2 | ecosystem: Environmental > Terrestrial > Soil > Palsa > Peat permafrost | place: Sweden... | reverse complement strand
ACCCGGCGCAGCATCTCCAGAAAATCCGCCTCGCTGACCAGGCCGGTGCACGAGCACGTCAACAGGATACCGCCGGGCGCGATCGCATCGAGCGCCATGCGGTTCATCGCGAAGTATTTTTTCAGCGCCTCGAACACCTTGCTGCGGTCGCGCGTAAGTTTGGCCGGATCGAGAATCACTGCGTCGAATTGCTCGCCGCGCGCCACGGCCGCGCGCACCCAGTCGAAGATATCGGCCTGCTCGAAATTCACCGTCACGTTGTTGGCCGCGGCGTTGGCGCGGGCGATCTCCAGAATGCCGGCATCCAGATCGACGCCGGTCGCGGTCAGCGCCCCGGCCGCCATCGCGTGCACGGCGAAGCCGCCGGCGTTGCAGCACAGATCGAGCACGCGCTTGCCGCGCGCCAGCTCGGCAAAGCGGCGGCGGTTGTCGCGCTGATCGGCAAAAAAGCCGGTCTTGTGGCCGGAGCCCGGCGCCGCGTGAAAGCGCAGCTCGTGCTCGTGCACCTGCACGGCCTCGGGTACGTCACCGCTGCGGCAGTCGAACGACTCCTGCTTCTGCACGTGCGATTCGGCAAACCAGTAAAGCCGCGCGCTGGGGAAATGGGTGAGCAGCGCGGCGTGGATCGCCTCGCGGAAGCGCCACATGCCGGCAGCGAAATATTCGATCACCAGAATATCGGCATAGCGATCGACGATCAGCCCGGAAAGGCCGTCGCCCTCGCTATGCACCACGCGCCAGGCGTCGCTGACGTGATCGATCTGCAGCAGCTCGCGCCGCAGCTGGACCGCACTGTCGATGCGTTTGGCGATCCACTGGGCATCGATCGCCTCGGCTTCGTCGTTGCTCAGCAGGCGCAGCGCGATGCGCGCATGGCCGTTCCAGAAGCCGCGGCCGACGAAGCGGCCCTTGGCGTCGTGCACCTCGACCACGGTGCCCGGCGGCAGCCGCGCCTCGGGCTTGTACAGCTGCGCCGACCACACCCAGGGATGGCCGGGGTTGCGGTCGGATTTGAGGCGAATGACGGGAAGAGCAGCGGGATCAGCGGGCGAGGGCGTATTCATCCGGCCATGATAGCGTGCGCAGTCCGAACGCCCGGCATTAGCACCGGCGCGGCCATCGGGAAGCTGCCGGCGCTCAGGCGGATTCGCCGTCCAGCATCACGTTGGTGCGGCCGTGCGGCAGCGGCTGATCGTCGGCACCCATGTTGACGAAGACAATCTTGTCGATGGTGAGGATGCTCTTGTGCGTGACCATATTGCGCACTTCGCAGCGCAGCGTGATCGACGTGCGGCCGAACTGCGTGGCGCTGATGCCGAGCTCGATCACGTCACCCTGGCGCGCCGAGCTGACGAAATTGATCTCCGACATGTACTTGGTCACCACGCGATTGTTGCCGAGCTGGCCGATCACATACACCGCAGCCTCCTCGTCGATCCAGCGCAGCAGGCTGCCGCCGAACAGCGTGCCGTTGGGATTGAGATCTTCCGGTTTCACCCATTTGCGGGTGCGGAAATTCATGGGCAACAGATCCATCGCATTCCGTCGGGCAAGTCAGAGATGGGTCGAGCTTAGCGAGTTTGCCGATGACGTGTCGCCGAACTCAGTCGGCCTTGAGCACGGCCAGTTCGTTGCCGTTGGGGTCGGTGAAATGGAAACGGCGACCACCGGGAAAAGCAAAGGTCGGTTTCACAATGATGCCGCCTGCCGCCGTTACCGCCGCCAGCGCCGCGTCCAGATCATCAACCGCAATCACCGGCAGCGGTGCGTGCGGTGCTTCCGTCATATCGCCCTGCAGGCCGATGTCGACATCGCCGGTCATGCTGCAGGCGTAGCTGGGACCAAATGCGGTCAGCTCCCAGCCAAAGGCCTGGGTATAAAACTGCTTGGCCGCGCCGATATCGGCGGCCGGGAGTTCGACAAAGCAGGTGCGTGCCATGCGCATTCCTCGGTAAGACTGAACGTGTCGGAACCGTTATTCAGCGAAATCGCAGGGCCAGCCACGCCAGCAGCGCCAGCAGGTTGATGCCGATATGCGATGTTGCCGGACCGCTCATCGCCAGCACAACGCCTTGTGTGGCGAAATGCCAGTCCAGCGCGAGATGCGGCGGCATGTGCAAAGTGGAAAACACGTTGACGAAGGCGCCGCAGGACAGCGCATAGCTGAATACCCGTGTGGCGATCAGCGGCACCTGCAGCAGCTGTGCCCAGCGTGAGAACGTGATGCCGCGCTCGCTGTTGTCCAGCAGCAGTACGCCGGCCACCAGCACGAAGGCGAACAGCGCCAGCTCGATCAGCGCGAAGAGGCTTTCATGGGTCGAACCCAGCGGCAGCAGCCGGCGCAGCGCAGCGACCAGGCCATAAAAACCACCGGCAATTTCCAGAATGCCGATCAGGCGAAACAGAACAAGGCGCATGGATAACTCCGAAAGGGGTGCGAAGCGTGGCAGAAAAAACCGCTGGCGCGAAGATCAGCTCAGTTCGTCCGACAGCTCATGAAGATCGGCGATGTGCTGATCCCACCAGCGTGATTCAGCAGCAAACGGAAACGCGGCGGGAAACGCGGGATCATGCCAGCGTGCGGCGATCCAGCCGGCGTAGTGCATCTGCCGCATCGCGCGCAGCACGGGCACCAGCATCAGCTCGTCGTCGTTGAAATCGCGAAATTGCCGATAGCCCTCGAGCACGGATTCCATGGCGTAGGGTTCGCCGGCGAGCATCCATAGATCCTGCACGGCCGGCCCGGTGCGGGCATCGTCGAGGTCGACGAAATGCGGGCCGTCGTCGGTCCACAGCACGTTGCCGGGATGGCAGTCGCCATGCAGGCGCAGCTGGCGCACCGGGCCGATCGCCAACTGCCGCTGTTCGATCGCGGCATCGAGTCGCCCGGCGGCGGCGCGATAGTGATCGTGCAGCGATGCCGGCAGCAGCGATGACGCAAGTACGGCCTGCATTGATTGCCACACCATCGTTTGCCGGTCGAGCGTGGCGCGATGGACAAACGGCTGACGCGCACCGACGACATGCATGCGCGCGATCAGCCGTCCCAGCCACTGCAGCTGATCGGGCGAATCCAGGGTCGGTGCACGACCGCCGCGGCGCGGCGTCAGCGCGTAGCGAAAGCCGTCGTGCAGCAGCAGCGTCTGACCACGGAAGCTCAGCGGCGCGACCACCGGCAGTTCGGCGGCCGCCAGTTCGAGCGTAAACGCGTGTTCCTCCACGATCGCCGCATCGCTCCAGCGTTGGGGTCGATAAAACTTGGCGATTACCGGGGGACCGTCCTCCACGCCGACCTGCCAGACGCGGTTTTCGTAGCTGTTCAACGCCAGCAGTCGGCCATCGGTCCAAAGTCCGCAGGCGCCAACGGCGTCGAGCACGCAGTCCGGGCTCAGCGTGGCGTAGGGCGCGTCGTGATTCAAAGCGTGCTCGCCGTGAACTGGCTCATGCGAGTTTGGCGCCGATCACGCGGGCCGGCACCACGGCCATGGTCAGGCGCGAGATGCACACCAGCGAGTCTTCCTCGTTGACGATGCGGATCTCCCACACCTGCGTGGTGCGGCCGATATGCAGCGGCCGGGCAGTGCCGGTGACGCTGCCGCTGCGCACGCCGCGAATGTGATTGGCGTTGATGTCGAGGCCGACGGTGAGCTCCTTTTCCGGATCGAGCGTGAGCATCGCCGCGCTGCTGCCCAGCGTCTCGGCCAGCAGCACCGAGGCGCCGCCGTGCAGCAGGCCGAACGGCTGGTGCGTGCGGTGATCGACCGGCATCGTGCCCTGCAGCCAGTCGTCACCGACCGCGGTAAAGCGTATGCCGAGGACCTCCATCACGGTGTTCTTGTTCCAGCCGTTGATGCGTTCGAGGTCGGCGCTCTGCTTCCAGATCGAAGTTACGGGTGTGCTCATCGTTGATTCCTGCGTGGCGAACCCGCATTGTTGTCCGCTCGCACCGCCGCGACAATGCATCGGGAACGTATCGGTTGTTTACCGTCACCATCAAATCCTCCGGCCGACAGTTCCCGGTTGCCGCCGACGAGCCCATTCTGGACGCCGCCCAGCGCGCCGGCATTGCGCTGCCGTATTCGTGCCGTTCGGGCGTATGCGGCAGCTGCAAGGCGACCTTGCTGCGCGGCCAATGCGCGTACACGCACAATCCGCCGGTGGCGCTCAGCGCCGACGACGAGGCCCACCACGCCGTGCTGCTGTGCCAGGCCACCGCGACCAGCGACCTGCTGCTGGAGGTGCGCGAAGTGACCTCGGTGGAAGCCATCGCCAGGCGCCAGCTCGACGTGGTGGTGGCCGACAAGTGGCAGCTCGCCAGCGATGCAGTCGGGCTGCACCTGCTGCCGGCGCCGGGCGAAACGAGGCTCAACTGGGTGCCAGGTCAGTATCTCGATGTGGTGCTGGAGGACGGCAAGCACCGGCCGTTTTCCATCGCCAATGGCCCGCGGCCGGACGGCATGATCGAGCTGCACGTTCGCCAGGCGGCCGGCGGCGGCTTTACTTCGTGGGTCTACGAAAGCCTCAAGGTCGGTGACCGGTTGCGCATCGAAGGACCGCTGGGCACCTTCGTGCCGCGCGAGGATTCCGAACGGCCGATGATCTTCATGGCCGGCGGCACCGGCTTCGCGCCGATCAAGGCGATTGTGGAACACTTCATTTCGCTCGGCACGCGGCGGCCGATGCAGGTGTACTGGGGCGCGCGCAGCGCCTCGGATATCTATCTGCCGGCACTCGCCGAACGCTGGGCACGCGTGGCGCCAAACCTGCGGTTTCAGGCGGTCGTGTCCGATCCGGAACAGTCCGGTGAGCTGCGCGAGGGCCTCGTGCACGAGGTGGTGGTGAGCGACCATCCCGACCTGTCCGGCCACGAGGTCTACATGAGCGGCCCGCCGGCGATGATCAATGCGGCGCGTCCGCTGTTTATCGATGCCGGATTACCGGAGCCGCGGCTCTACTACGACTCGTTCGAGTACGCGCCTGATGTGCTGGCACAGATACTCAACGGGCGCGCCGGCATCCATCATCTGTAGCGCCGGCCGTCCCGTCTGACGGCAGCGAAAATGGACGCGCTTATTTCTTGCCCTTGGCCAGCGGCAGCTGTGCCTGCTGCCAGGCGAGGATGCCGCCGCCGAGGGTGTAAACCTTGGCGAAGCCGGCCTTGACCAGCCGCTGCGACGCCTTGATCGAGTTGCCGCGGCCGTCCTTGTCCATCACGACCACCGGCAGTTCGCGCGCCTTGGCCAGATCCTTCTGCTCGGGATCGAACTGGCTCATCAGCACGTGGCGGGCGCCGGGCACATGCATCTTTTCAAAATCGGCCAGGGCAGAAAGATCGATCAGCAGCGGGCTTTCGCGGTTGATCAGCAAGGTCAGGCCGGCCGGGGTCAGTACGCTCGTCTTGCTGACGAGCTCCATGATCTGGGTGACGATGATGGCCAGCAGCAGGACGACGAACAGCGCCGACAGCGCCGCGTGATTGCCGATGAAAACGGGCAGCTTGTGCAGAAAATCGTTCATCGTGTTTCCACGGCGCGCGGGCGCGCCATTGCTTGGATAGAGGAGTTGGCCGGCAATTATACGGGCAGCGCGGGCGCGGCAGGCGCGCGGATCAATTGCGGCGGCAGGGGGTTACTGCTGGGTGATGTCCGGCAGACCGCTGGTCAGCCACCAGTGCTTGTTGGTTGTGTCGTAATGCCAGGTCTGGTGATCGACGATGGTGCGTTCGGACTGGGTGTTCAGGTTGATCAGGTTGATATGCACGACCTGCTTCACCTGGTTTTCTCCGTCCGGCACCGGGCCGCTGCCGGCGTCATATTCGCTCACGCGCACCTGCTTGTAGCGCGCCAGATCAAGCGCACTCGGTGGATGATCGGCAAGGATCTTCGGGTCGAGAAAGATCGTGGCGCTCTGGAAATCGCCCCAGCGCATCGCGCTGGCGTAGGCGGTAAGCGTGGTGGTAAGCGTGTCGGTGCGGCTCTGCGTGGCGCAACCGGCCAGAAACAGCAGCGAGGTACAGGCGAAGAAACTCAGGGTGCGCCGCATGGAGGTGTGCCTTGGCCGATGACCGGCCTATTCTGCCCCAAGCTCGGGGCCGGTGCGGATTATGCGTCGCGGCGCTTGGCCACGTAGCGGGCACGCAGGGTGGCCGCCGGCTTGCCTTGCTCATCGGTGATGGTGCAGTTGACTTCGATACGCGCCTTGCCGCGGGCGTCGAGCGTGCGGAAAAAGGTGGCCCAGTCCGCTTGAGCGGAAAGTCGGGCCTGGCTGCGGAAGTCGGACGTGATCGGGGCCAGGTAGTGCATGCTGGACTCGCTCACGAACAGGTCGCAGTCCTCATCGTGCTGGCGTAGCGCCAGCTCCACCAGCGCCCATCCGTTGATCGTCATGACGCTGACCAGGCTGCCACCGAACGCGCCGCCCTTGTCGTTGACGTTGGGCGCCAGCGGCGCCAGCAGCTCAATGTGGTCGTCATCGCAGCTGCCCAGCCGGACATCCATGGCACGAGCCATGGGAATTTCATCGCGGATGAACTGCACCAGCTGACGCGCCTGCTCGGCCAGATGCTGCGTGGGGAGTTCGGTGATGCTCACGTCGATAGGATATCCGTGGGGTCAATGCTGCATTGTAGGTACGCCGCTACACTTACGGTTAATGGCAGCGACCGGATGCGATACGCGGATGCAGCAGCAAATTCCCGCAGGTGACAGGACGCTGCTTGGCCGTACGGTGGTAATCACCCGTCCGGCCGGCACCGCCGTCGCGCTGGCGCAAAAAGTCCGCGCCCGCGGCGGCATTCCGCTGCTGCTGCCGGGCCTGTCGCTGCGTAGCATGACCGATTCTGCGGCGGCTGCCGCTGAATTGCGCCACGCGCTCACCGATGATCTGGTCATTTTCAGCAGTCCGGCCGCCGTGCGTTTTGCCTCCAAGCTGCTGCCATTGACGCCTGCCGGCATTGTGCTCGCTGTCGGAAAAGGTACCGCGCTGGCACTGGCGCGGCAGGGTATTCATACGGCGCTGGTGCCTGCGCGGCAGGACAGCGAAGGCCTGCTCGAGCATCCGGCGCTGCAAGCGGTGCAAGGCTGGCGCATTGCGTTGATCGGTGCGCCCGGCGGCCGTGGACTGCTGCGCGAACAGCTGCTGGCGCGCGGCGCGCAGTGGCGCGAGGTACACGTTTATCAGCGGGTGGCGCCAAGGCTGGATCGTCGACATGCGGCAGCGCTGCTGTGCTTGCCCGACTCCACACGCGTGCTCGTTTCCAGCGCCGAAGCATTGAGCCACCTGTGTCAGCGGGTGCCGCCGCCAGCGCTCGCCCGGCTATTTCAAATGACCGCCGTGGTCAGCAGCGAGCGGCTCGCCCTGGCGGCGCGCGCGGCGGGTTTTGTGCGTGTGACGCGGGCCGCCTCGGCGCTCTCGATCGACCTGCTGGCCGCGGCTGCGATGAACTCTGACGTGGACGCCTGATTCGGCAAGGCCTTCACAAGCACCCGCTACGACCCGCGGCGCGGGGGCTGGTAGCATGTTGATGGATTCATGCCGATAAACCGAGTGAGAACGCCGTGCCCGAAAGCATCCGCCCCGATTCCACGCCCGCTGCGCCCGAGGTTGTCGATACGGCTCCCACCCGCAGCGCGCCGATGAAAAATCAGACCGGACCACAGGGCGGCGGCGCCCGCGCACTGGCCGTGCTGATCGCACTGATCGCGCTGGGTGTTTCGGGCTACGTCGGCTGGCGCCAGTGGCAGCAGGAGCAGGTCAGCACGGGCGACAGCCGCAGCCTCGCCACGCTGCAGCAGCGCGTCGGTGCGCTCGAAACCACTCTGAGCGGCGTCAGCGGGGAACGCACCAGCCTCAACCAGCGTCTGGGCGATGTCGATCAGGTCAACCGTTCGCTGCGGGAAGAACTGCTGAGCCAAGCCGAGCGCACGCGCAGTCTCGAAGACGCCGTCGCCCGGCTCGCGCAAAAAACGTTGTCCGGCCACGACGCCATGCTGCTGGATGAAACCGAATCGCTGCTGCGCATGGCCGACGAACGCTACGCGCTGTTCCACGACGCGCAGGGTGCGGCGGCGGCGTACACGCTGGCCGACCAGACGCTGGGCGCGGTCAACGACAGCGCCTTCACCGGCTTGCGTCAAAGCATTACCACCGAGCGCGATGCGTTGGCGAAGAGTCAGCCGGCGAACCAGGCCAGCGCGCTGCAGCAGCTGACCGAACTGCGCGCGGATCTGGCGACGCTGCCGCTGAAGCCGCTGGATGCTTTGAACACGACCAATCAGCCGCAAAGCGTGTGGGAGCGCATCAAGCACGCGCTGGCCAGCGTGATCAGCGTGCAGCGTTCCAACGGTGCGCCGCTGGCGGTGGCCGACTCGCGTTTTGCGCGTGAACTGGCCGGCCTCGATCTGGCGCAGGCGCAAACCGCGCTGCTGGCCTACGACAGCAACGCTTACGCCGCCGCTCTGCAGCGGGTCGATGTTGCACTCGCGACGCAGTTCGACGGAAACAATCCCGATGTGCAGCAGTCGCGCGTCACGCTCAAACAGCTCGGCGCGGCGCTGCCGCCGAGCGCGCCGCTGCATCTGGGCGCGGCGCTGAGCGAATTGCGTAACCTGCGCACGGTCAGCAGCTTGAAGCCCGATGCGGCCGCGACGACGCCGGCTTCTTCGAGCGGCGCGGCAGCACCCGCGAGCGGAGCCAAGCCATGAGGCTGTGGCGCTGGATTCTGCTGTTGCTGGTGATCGCCGCGCTGGTCGCATTTGGCTGGCACTGGGCCGCAAATGATCCCGGCTATGTCTATGTGCAAATGCACGGCTGGTATGCCGAGCGCACGGTGGTGAGCGCCGTGCTCACGCTGCTGCTTTTGTGGGTGATCATCAGCGCGTTGTGGTGGCTTGTCCGCTGGCCGTTCGGCGCGTTTTCGCGGCGTCATCGCCGGGTCAGCCGGCAGCGCATGAACGATGGATTGATCGCCCTCGCCGAGGGTCGTCACAGCGAGGCTGAGCGTGATCTCAACCGTGCGTCGCGGCTGGCCGACCTGCGTGGCGCGGCGCTGCTGGGTTCGGCGGAAGCCTCATCGCGTCGCGGTGAATATGCGCGCGCAGTCGAGTCGCTGGATCAGGCCGCGCAGTTTGCTCCGCAGGCCGCACGCGTGCTGCGCGCGCGCGTACTACGCCGCGAAGGTCGGCCCGCCGAAGCGGTTGCGTTACTCGCGCCCGAATCCGACAGCGGCAATCTCAGCGCCGGCGGCTGGCGCGAGCTGGCGCTGTCCGCCTTGGCCAGCGGCGACCTGCGCCGCGCGCGCCAAGCGCTCGAGCCGCTGCAGAAAAGCGCCGCGCTCGGCACGCGCGGCTATGCAGCACTAGAATCGAAAATCATGGTGGCCACGCTGAGCACCGCAGCCGACGGCGCCGTGCTCAATACGCTGTGGTCGCAAATGCCCAAGGCACAGCGCCGCGTGCCGGCCATCATCGACGCCTATGCGCGCCGCGCGGCCAGCTTCGGCCTGATCCTTCCGGCGATGGACGAAGTGGAATCCGCCCTGCGCCGCGAGTGGTCGCCTCTGCTGATCGAAACGTATGGCACGCTAGGCAATCACGACATCGACGCGCGCCTGCGCCGCGCCGAAGGCTGGCTCGATGCACACCCCAACGACGCCAGCCTGCTGCTCACTCTGGGCCGCCTGTGCGTGCGGCTCCAGCTGTGGAGCAAGGCGCAAACCTATCTACAACGCGTGCTTGCACTCGCACCCAGCGCATCGGTATGGGAAGCACTCGGCGACCTGCACGCCGGCCAGAACCACGACGCGCTCGCCAGCCGCTGCTACCGCAACGCGTTGGCCTTCGCCCGCGGCGAGGCGGTCGAACCACTGCCACTGAATCCACAGACCGGCAGTGTGGATACACGTCCGATCACGATTGAAGAGCGCAGCGAGCTTGGGGTGCCGCGGTTGCCGGGGTAAATAGGTCTGAGATTTTTACCTCTGCTTTCGAAGCGAAACGGATATGCGGACCTATATGGAAAGCAAGACGCTCGCGATAGCGTGGTGCCTATTCTCAGCTATGTTGGAGAATCGCTGAACTTGAGCTTGAAGAGGATCTTCAGCACCGCTTGAATGGTCTGACGGTAACTCTCGACATCGTTGTCCGTTACCGTCGTCGACGCACGCTCGTGAATAAGCTTATTTCTCATCAAGTAGAAATGGTTTGCTTTATTGATCTCGGTTTGCGGCAGGGCTGGTACAGCAGCCTTCACTGCATTCACGACTCCCCAGCGTTTCGCGAATAGCGTTGCGATGTATGCATCGGTGTATATTTTCAACGGGAAGAAATCCTGCCGATGAACGATGAACTCCTTAAGAGCGATCTCAAAATTGCTGTCCAGCAGAATCAAAGCGATCCGATTCTTCGTATCGAAGCGCTGATGCAGTACGACGTCGGTCGCCGCCATAGCCTCCACGAGTCCCAAAGTCCAAGGCTGCTCTCGAAGAATGGTTTTATTGCGCTCCTTGAGGTGTTCCGCTCGCGTTTTGTTTACGCGAGGCAGGGGCGGTAAGACCATGCGAGAAAGCTCCCCTGGAGCCGTGGATTTGACTTCCTCGAACTTACCTGCGGTATGTCTGAAGACTTGACCATCCCAATCGTTCTTAAGTCGACGGGACAACGAAGTGAAATAGCTATTTAACTGGATGATCGTCGGCCGAATCTGATGGAAGAGATGGTGATCCGTGTCGATGCCGCTTTTACTGCTGTTCCATGGCATAGCCCGAGCCGCTCCCTCTAGCCAGACAATCACTCTGGAAAGGGATGCGTCGGGATGTGGGACGCCGGCTTCGCGCGAGATGAAATAGCCAACATCGCGTGTCTGCCACTCCTTAACCACGAGGCGGTGGTTGCAGTACACATAGACTCCGTAGTTGTTGGTCTCCGGAACACGGTCGCGAATGAGGCCTGCTTCCATTCGAACAGCCACTGTCCCAAGCTCAGGAACAGCGACGCTAAAATCTGCGCGCTTCGGTGAGTACATCTTCGGAAAAGCAAATGCGTCGAAGACTATAGGCTGGACATCATTGCCGTTAACCTGAATGACGCAGCCCTGACTGATGAACCAGCTGTAGGTCTCGGCAAGATGGATTTGAAGGTGTTTGATCTCCTCTTCGTCAAAGGGACGTCGTAACTGCGAAATCTCGACTCGCGTGGTGTTCGCCTTAATGTCGGGTATTTGATAGGCAGCTAAGTTCCAGTCTGGAGATTCCAGCCAATCTTTAGTGACGTCCAACTGATAGCTGGCGTTCGACTTGTGGCGAGTGCGGATTTCAACGTGTTCACCTATCGCCACGCTGGCCCGCTTACTGCCTACTCCGAAGACGCCGATGATGGTTGAATCGGGCGCGTTTCGACTGCCTCCCGGTGCAATTAATAGTCGAAGATCCTGACTTGGGACGCCGCCCGCGTTGTCTTCGACCGCAACCATTTGGCGTTGCCGATCGAGCTCGACCTTGACCACCAAACTTCGCCCCCGGCCGTTGAGCGTCCAAAGATCGATGGCGTTGTCGATCAGTTCGTAGAGGCCAGTTCGAAGGCCGTAGTCCGCAATTAATGACCAAAACACCCGTTTGTCAGGTGTGCCATCGATGGGCCGGACTTCCGTCTTGATCGTGACTGGACCCGGCATCTTCCCTCCCCCTGGGTCATCGATGGTCAGCTGCAACTTCGGTGCGACACTAGCATGAACCGCTATCTAAGCGGCTCTGATATCCGTATTTCAGTTGTACCTGAGTTAGCTGGCTAAAGTGGCCGGGGGTTGTGCCCATTCGTTCAAGTGAGGCAGTCAGCGATGCGACGAAATTGGGACGTTGAGCATCCGCTTCTGGCCGAAAGCAGACTCAGAGCTACTAGCCCCTCTTCATACTTCTACAGCGGCGTCAGATTCGCATATGCCGCTACCAGCCACTTGCTGCCAGCGCCTTCGAAATTCACCTGCAGTCGCGCGTGGCCGCCGCTGCCTTCGGCGCTGAGCACGACGCCTTCGCCAAAGCTGGGGTGACTGACGCGCTGGCCGAGTTTGACCGGCAGTTCTTCCTGCAAAGACGCGGATGGCTGATTGAAGCGGCCGGCGTAGATCGGGCGGGTGACTTGCACACGCGGGCGCACTTCGTCGACCAGCTCGGCGGGTATTTCGCCGAGGAAGCGGGAAGGGCGCGCCAGCATTTCGGTGCCGTGCATGCGGCGCGATTCGGCGTGGGTGACGAACAGTTTTTCGCGCGCTCGGGTGATGCCGACGTAGGCGAGCCGGCGCTCTTCTTCGAGTCGACCTTCGTCGTCGACCGAGCGCTGGCTGGGGAAGAGGCCTTCTTCCATGCCCACCAGAAACACGACGGGAAATTCCAGGCCCTTGGCCGAATGCAGCGTCATCAGCTGCACGCAGTCGTCCCACTTCTCGCCCTGGTTTTCGCCGGACTCCAGCGTGGCGTGCGACAGGAAGGCGGAGAGTTCGCTAAGCCCCGCGTCGATATCTTCCTGCGTGGGCTCGAAGCGGCTGGCGACATTGACCAGCTCGTCGAGATTTTCCACGCGCGCCTCGCCGTTGCCGCGGCTGTCTTTTTCGTAGTGGTCGCGCAGGCCCGTGTGCGTAATGGCATGGTCGATCTGTTCGGCCAGCGTAAACGCAGCATCGCTGTCGAGGCCCGCAAACGCTTTGGCCATCGCGTCGATCATCGCCAGAAACGCCTTCACCGCATTCTTGGCGCGGCCGGCGAGTTCGCTGGCACCGGCCAGTTCGGTCAGCGCGGTTTCCCACATCGAGGTGTTGTCGGTGCGGGCGCGCTTGCGCAGGGCGTCGAGCGTGCGATCGCCGATGCCGCGCGGCGGCGTGTTGACCGCGCGCTCGAACGCCGCATCGTCGTGCCGGTTGGCGGTAAGGCGCAGATAGGCCAGCGCGTCCTTGACCTCGGCGCGCTCGAAGAAGCGCTGGCCGCCGTAGACGCGATAGGGAATGTCGCGCTGGATCAGCTGCTCTTCGAAGTTGCGCGACTGCGCGTTGGAGCGGTAGAGGATCGCGCAGTCTTTCGCGCTGCCGTGCTCGGCGACGTACTCGCGGATGCGCTCGATAACGAAGCGCGCCTCGTCCTGCTCGTTGTACGCGGCGTACAGCGCAATGCGCTCGCCGTCGTCGCCAGCGGTCCACAGCTGCTTGCCCAGGCGTCCGCCGTTGCGTGCGATGACGCTGTTGGCCGCCTTGAGAATGTTGGAGGTGGAGCGGTAGTTCTGCTCCAGCTTGATCGTTCGCGCGCCGGGGAAATCCTTCAGAAACTGCTGCACGTTTTCGACTTTCGCGCCGCGCCAGCCGTAGATCGCCTGGTCGTCGTCGCCGACCACAAACACCTGTCCGGCATTGCCGGCGAGCACGCGAATCCACGCGTATTGCAGCGTGTTGGTGTCCTGAAATTCGTCGATCAGCAGGTAGCGCCAGCGCTGCTGGTAGTGCTCCAGCACGGCCGGGTTTTTCAGCCACAGTTCGTGCGCGCGCAGCAACAGTTCGGCGAAGTCGACCAAGCCGGCGCGGCGGCAGGCATCTTCATAAGCCTGATAGATCTGCACGAAGGTGCGCGTGACCGGATGGTTGCCGTGCTCGATGCTCTCCGGCCGCTTGCCCTCGTCCTTCCAGTTGTTGATCTGCCAGCTGGCCTGGCGCGGCGGAAAGCGCGCGTCGTCCAGGCCCAGGCCGGCCACGACGCGCTTGACCAGCCGCAGCTGATCGTCCGAGTCGAGAATCTGGAACGTTTCGGTGAGCCCCGCCTCGCGCCAGTGCCGACGCAGCAGGCGATGTGCGATGCCGTGGAAGGTGCCGACGGTTAGCCCCTGCGTGCTGCCCGGAATCAGTGCATCCAGCCGCGCGCGCATCTCGCCGGCGGCCTTGTTGGTGAAGGTAACGGCGAGGATCGCCCACGGCGGCACGCGCTCGACCTGAGTCAGCCAGCCGATGCGGTGGGTGAGCACGCGTGTCTTGCCGGAGCCGGCGCCGGCCAGTACGAGATAGTGGCCGGGTGGGGCGCAGACGGCTTCGCGCTGCGCGTCGTTGAGCGAGTCGATCAGGTAGGAGACATCCATTCCGGCCATTGTAGCGTTGCCGGTAGAATGATCATCAGAAAGCGTTGAGTACGGCCCGAGGGAAACGAAGAAGCCGCCCACAGGCGGCTTCAATCAACGGGGGCGACGGGCTTACTTTTTGCTGACGAAACCGCCTACCGCAAACAGTCCACCGACCACGATGCCGGCGATACCCGCCCATTCCGGGATGGCGCGATCTTCGTCGTGCTGAATCTTGATCGGGCCGATCTTGGCATCTGTCTCGGTGGTCTTGATGCTGGCGCCGCCAAAGGTGATCCAGATACCGGCAATAAGCAGAATGGCTCCTACAACGATCAAACCTGCGCGCATGGGCGTTCCTCGTGAGATGTGGCGCCGATCGTGCGGGCCGGCTTGTGCACAAAAGGTCGACGTCGCGGAATGACAGACAAAAAAAGGCCCCGAAGGCTAGGGGAAACCTTCGAGGCCTGCCGTCACGACACCCAGGGGTGAGGCCCGTGACGGGTGGCGACCCAGGGAGGTGGGTGCGCCGGGGATGCCGTTGCGTGCATCCGATAGATTTGAACGCGCGTTGCCGGGAAAGTTGCACAGCTTTTCGGAAAATAGTTACCGGCCATTCATCAGAAAAATAATGCGGCGGTAAGCCGTTGTCCCGGCTGGTTTGTGCTTGGGCGATCCATGGCCAATGGGGCAGTTTTACGACACCGGCGATAAACGTCGCATGGATTTGCGCCGTGGCCGCTTTTCATCGATCAGTGCGCCTCGTCCCAGTTGTCGCCCACGCCAACATCGACCAGCAGCGGCACGGCGAGTTCCGCGGCGCCGGACATCCGCTCGATCACCGCGGCGCGCACCGCGTCCACCGCGTCTGCGCGCACTTCGAACACCAGTTCGTCGTGCACCTGCATCAGCATGTGGGCGTCGTCGCGGCCTTTCAGCCAGCCGGCAACGGCGATCATCGCGCGCTTGATGATGTCGGCGGCGCTGCCCTGCATCGGCGCGTTCACCGCCGCGCGCTCGGCGCCCTGACGCAGGCCCTGGTTGCGCGAGGTGAGGTTTTCCAGATACAGCCGGCGGCCGTAGATGGTCTCGACGTAGCCATCGCGATGTGCCTGTTCGCGCGTCGCGTCCATATACGCACGCACGCCGGGGTAGCGCGAGAAATAGCGCGCCATGTAATCGCTGGCCTCACCCCGATCGACGCTGAGCTGCTTGGCCAGGCCGAAGGCGCTCATGCCGTACATCAGGCCGAAGTTGATCGCCTTGGCCGCGCGACGCTGGTTGGTGGTGACCTCTTCCGCGGTTACGCCGAACACTTCGGCGGCGGTGGCGCGATGCACGTCGCCACCTTCGTGGAAGGCGCGCAGCAGGCCCTCGTCGCTGGAAAGGTGCGCCATGATGCGCAGCTCGATTTGGGAATAGTCGGCCGCCATCACCTTCCAGCCCGGCGGCGCGATAAAGGCCTGGCGGATGCGCCGGCCTTCCTCCGTGCGCACGGGGATGTTCTGCAAGTTCGGTTCGGACGACGAGATGCGCCCGGTAGCCACCGAGCCCTGGTGATAGCTGGTATGTACGCGACCGGTGCGCGGATTGACGATGCCGGACAGCTTGTCGGTATACGTGGAGCGCAGCTTGGCCAGGCCGCGGTAGTCGAGCAGCAGGCGCGGCAGCTCGTGCGTGTCGGCAATGGCTTCCAGCGCCTCTTCGTTCGTCGATGGCTGGCCGGTCGGCGTTTTCATTTTCGCCTGCAGGCCAAGCTCGTCGAACAGCACGGCCTGCAGCTGCTTGGGCGAATCGAGGTTGAACTCGTGGCCGGCCAGCTTGTACGACTGCTGCTGCAGCTCGTGCATGCGTTTGCCGAGCTGCTGGCTTTGCGTGCGCAGCACGTCGCCGTCGATCAGCACGCCGCGACGCTCCATCTCGGCCAGTACCGGCACCAGCGGAATTTCGATGTCCTGATAGACCGCGCGCAGCTTCGGCACGCTTTCGAGCTTGGGCCACAGCGCGTGGTGCAGGCGCAGGGTAATGTCGGCATCTTCGGCGGCGTAGCGGCACGCCGTGTCGAGATCGACCTGCGAAAACGATATCTGCTTGGCGCCCTTGCCGGCGACCTGTTCGTATTTGATGGTGTCGACGCCGAGATATTTTTTCGCCAGCGAGTCCATGTCGTGGCGCGTCGCCGTGGCGTTCCACACGTACGACTCGAGCATCGAATCGTGCTTCAGCCCCTGCACCGCGATGTCGTAATGGCTGAGCACGTTGATGTCGTACTTGGCGTGCTGGCCGAGTTTGGGTTTGTCGGCATCTTCGAAGATCGGCTTCAACGCGGCCAGCACGCTATCGCGCGGCAGCTGGCCCGGTGCACCGGGGTAGTCGTGGCCCAGCGGGATATAGCAGGCGGTACCCACATCCACCGACAGGCTGACGCCAACAATTTCCGCGCGCATCGCGTCGATGCTGGTGGTTTCGGTGTCGAAGGCGATCAGCTCGGCGCCGTGCAGTTTTTCCAGCCACGCGTCGAAGCGGTCGGGCGCAGTGATGAGCTCGTATTCGCCGGGCGCTGACAGCGCCGGATCGATGGTGTCTGTGGTGGCGACCGAAGCGATGACGTTAGGCGCACCGCTGGCGCTCATTTCCAGAGTCCCATTCCCGGCTGCGCCACCTTGGGTGGTTCCCCGATCTTCCAGCACATCCAGATCCTTCAGCGCCGCCTTGAAGCCATAGCGCGTATACAGCTCGCGCAGCCGAGCGGTATCGGCTTCGCGCTGCGCCAGGTCGATCGGACCGACGCCCAGCGGCACATCCAGCTTGATCGTGACCAGCTCGCGTGATAGCGGCAGCTGCGGTATGGCCGCGCGCAGGTTCTCGCCGATCTTGCCGCCGATCTTGTCGGCGTTGGCGATCACACCGTCCAGCGTGTGATATTCGGCCAGCCACTTGGCGGCGGTTTTCGGGCCGCACTTCGGCACGCCCGGCACGTTGTCGACGGTGTCGCCGGTGAGCGACAGGAAGTCGATGATCTGCTCTGGCCGCACGCCGAATTTTTCCATAACGCCGTCGATATCGGTGACGGTGTTGCTCATGGTGTTGACCAGAGTGACGTGCGAACTCACCAGCTGGGCCAAGTCCTTGTCGCCGGTGGAAATCAGCACCTCGATGCCGAGCGCCTGTGCCTGTGTGGCCAGCGTGCCGATCACATCGTCGGCTTCAACACCGGGCTCGCGCAGAATCGGGAAGCCCAGCGCGCCCACGATGGCCAGCATCGGCTCAATCTGCGCGCGCAGATCGTCGGGCATCGGCGGCCGATGGGCCTTGTACTGGTCGTACAGTTCGTCGCGGAAGGTCGGCCCGGCGGCGTCACTGACAAATGCCAGATAGTCGGGCTTCGCTTTGAGCGTGGCGCGCAGCATGTTGACCACGCCGAATAGCGCACCGGTTGGCTCGCCGTGGTCGTTGGTCAAGGGCGGCAGCGCATGGAACGCGCGGTAGAGGTAGGACGAACCGTCGATAAGAATGAGTTTGGCCATGCCGTATTCTCGCATGCGGGGAGCACGTCTCAAGATCGTCTCTGCTTCACGGAGGGCTTGCAGAACTTGCTGCTATTCTTTGACTTCCAAACGAGGTTGCCGCCATGAAATCCGCTGCCCTGCTGACTGCTGCCAGCTTCCTTCTCGCTTCAGGGCTCGCCGCATCCGGCGTTGCAGCGGCGCAGACATCGGCACCGTTTGGCAGCGCACCGCCTCCGCCCGGCATCAACGCGCCCGGTGTTCGACAATTGCCGCCGACGGCGCCCGCGCCCAACGTGCCCGCGAAGGACTCTGCGGCCAACCAGCAACTGCCGGCCATGCAGGATTCGGGCACAGATCAAAAGCATATGGATATCCCCGAGGTCACGACTCGGCAGGAAGAGGAAAACGAGGTACAGGAATACCGCCGCAGCGGCATGCTTTACCGCGTCGTGGTAACGCCAAAGGTCGGACCGCAACAGGTGTACGACGTCGATCCCGACGGCACCAAGCACATGGAGCCCGGTCAGCCGGCGGTACGTCCGGTGATGTACAAGGTGCTGGAGTGGGGCAAGAGCAAACCGGCCGAAGCCAGTTCTTCGGACGCGGCTGACGGCGGTTGACCTGCGCCTCGATCACGATCTGACCGGGGGAAATCGCGTTGGCCACTTGGCGTGACAGCTGGCTGCTTTTCGCACTGGGCTCAGCGCTTTTTGCGGCGCTGACGGCGCTGTTCGGCAAGCTCGGCGTGGTGGGCATCAATTCCAACCTCGCCACGTTCATTCGGACGATCGTGATCCTGTTCGTGACGGCCGGAATTCTCAGCCTGCGTCAGGAGTGGGTAAGGCCGACGGGGCTGCCGTTCAACAGCTGGCTGTTCCTGATCCTCTCCGGTATCGCTACCGGCCTTTCCTGGCTTTGCTACTACCGCGCGCTGCAGCTCGGCCCGGTCAGCAAGGTCGCTCCCGTGGACAAGCTCAGTGTGGCTATCGCGATTATTTTTGCGCTGGTTTTTCTTGGCGAAAAACCGAGTCTGCCGCTATTGATTGGTGGCGGGTTGATCGTCGCGGGCGCGGTCATCATCGCGCTGTTCTGACGCGTTTTCAGCGGCTCGAATCCAGTGCGGCGTAGTGACGGAAGATGCCGTCTTCATTGAAGGCAATGCGTCGCGGTGAGTTCAGATAACCGGCGATACGCGGCCGCTCCGCCACGCGTTCGGCGAGCGCACGCAGGTGAGGAATCTTGCGCTGCATTTTCTTCATCGCCTTGGGAAACGCGTAGTCGAGCCCGCTGACGATCTGGAACAGTGACAAGTCGACGTAAGAGTGCGCTGCCAGCGCGTGTTTTCCGTTGCCACGCGTCAGCACGTTTTCAAAATAACCGAGAAACTTGGGCAGACGGTTTTGCCGAAAGTCTTCCGCGCGCCGCGCTGCTTCCGCCTGCTGATCCTGGTAATAAAGTCCGCTGGCGATCGGGTGATGCGTGTCGTGCACTTCGGTGACCAGATCGGCGATGGTCAACTGCAGTTGAAGTGCATAGTGCTGCGCGGCGACGCTGGCGGGTACGAGTTTCAGTTTGGGCGCCAGATGAAAAAGTATCGCGCCGACCTGGGCGATCACCGCGCGACCATCCTTGAGAAACGGTGGTGCAAAAGGCAGCCCACCGGGCTGTTTGCCCTGCAGAAAAGGCATGATTGCAGCGTCGCCTTTTTCGCGCACCACATCAACATAATCAGCGCCGGCATCTTCCAGCGCCAGCCGAACGAATTCGCCACGTCCCTGGATGCCTGACCAGTAATAAAGTTGATAGCGCATCATGTTCTCCGTTGAATGGCATCGAGGCTAGGCGCAGGCCGTTCAATAAACCGTGAGCGTTTTCATGCGGGCTTTTTCAGCCGTGCGCGCGATGGCGGGTGCAACTGCGCGGCCAACGTGCGGATTTCCGTCCAGACCAGTTCGGCCACTGGCGACAGCGAACGATGGCGGCGTCGTATCAGGGTGATGGCGCGAGTTACCCCAGGCGTCAGTGGGCGCACCACCAGTTCATCGGACAACGGCAGCGACAGGCGCGGCGTAATCGTGACGCCGAGGCATTCTTCGACCATGCGAAACGCTGTGTACGGATGGCCGGTTTGTTGCACCACCTCCGCTTCAATCTGAAGCGATGCCAGCTGTCGATCGATCAGCCGGCGGCTGCCGGAGGTGTGGTCGAGCAAAATCAGCGGCATGCCGTGCAGCTTTTTCCAAGGCACCGCAGCGAGTCTGGCCAGCGGATGCGTGCGGTGACACACCAGCACGAACGGGTCGTGCAGAATCGTCTCGCACTCGAAGGCGCCGCTCTCGGCCGGCTCGATGGCTACGCCAAAATCCACTTCGCCGTCGCGCACGCTATCCAGCACCGCCACCTGCGACTGGTCATGCAACTGAACAGTCAACTGGGGATAGCGGCGCAGACACCCGGCGACGCATTGCGGCATCAGTCCGGCAGAGAGGGTTGGCACTGCCGCCACGCGAACCTTGCCGTGGCGGCGTTCGCTTTCGGAGTGCACGTGTTCGAGCACGCCCTCGAGTTCCTCCAGGACGCGTTCCAGCGCCACCTGCAGATAGCGCCCCGCTTCGGTGGGCGTTACCTCGCGGGTATTGCGGTCGAACAGTCGCACGCCGAGCTCGCCTTCCAGCTCGGCAATATGCCGGCTGACGGCCGGTTGAGTCAGGTGCACGCTTTCGGCGGCGCGGCGAAAGTGCTGAAGCCGCGCGACGGCAAGAAAGGCGCGTAATTGGCGCAGGCTGATATTCATACCAAAAGAGTATCAAAAGATCAGATAAAACGAATTGATTTATCAGTGGCTGCGCGGTGCAATAGGAAGCTGTCCTGCCGAGTGCTGATCATGTCACTGCGCCGCTTTCTACCCGACCGCTTTACCTGTGCACTGGTGACCACGGTGGTGATCGCCAGTTTTCTGCCCTGCCGCGGCGATACTGCCGACGTGTTCAAGTGGCTTACCAATGCAGCGATCGCTCTGCTGTTTTTTTTGCACGGTGCGAAACTGTCACGCGAGGCGGCGTGGGCCGGGCTCACGCACTGGCGCCTGCACCTGACCGTGCTGGCCAGTACCTTCGTACTGTTCCCTTTGCTTGGTCTGCTGCTACGGCCGGTGCTGTCGCCGCTGGTCACGCCGGCGCTTTATCTGGGCGTGCTGTTTCTGTGCACCTTGCCGTCCACGGTGCAGTCATCCATCGCATTTACATCCATTGCGCGCGGCAACGTGTCGGCGGCGATTTGCGCGGCATCGGCGTCCAGCATGCTCGGTATTTTCATTACACCGGTGGTGACGGGTCTGATCATCACCACGCACGGCAAAAGCGGTTTTTCGCTTGATGCGATCGGCATGATCGTATTGCAGCTGCTGGTGCCGTTTGTCGCCGGCCAGGTGGCGCAGCGCTGGATCGGTCGCTGGGTCGAGGCGCACCGTGGCATGCTCGGCTTTGTCGACCAGGGCTCGATTTTGCTAGTGGTCTATACGGCTTTCAGCGCCGCGGTGATCCAGGGTTTGTGGCAGAACACGCCACTGCGCGTGCTCGGCGGCCTGCTGGTGGTCAACGCGGTTTTGCTGGCTGCAGCGCTGCTGATCACCCGTTACGCGTCACGCCTGCTCGGCTTCGGCAAGAGCGATGAAATCACCATTGTGTTCTGCGGCTCGAAGAAGAGCCTGGCCGCGGGCGTGCCGATGGCCCAGGTGCTGTTTGCCGGCCATGCGATGGGCGCCATCGTGCTGCCGCTGATGCTGTTCCACCAGATCCAGCTGATGACCTGCGCGGTGCTGGCCCGGCGATACGCACAGCGACCGGTACTAGCGGACGAGACGCTTCCTGTCGTTTCCGGTCGGCCCGAGCAAGCGACGTCCTGACGCTTTTCAGCGAACGCGTTGAGAAAAAAGCCCCGGCCATGACCGGGGCTTTTTATTTCACGTGATGTCTGTGCCGCTTCGACGGCAACGCGGCGCGTCAGTGCCTGAAATGCCGCATGCCGGTAAACACCATCGCCATGTCGTGTTCGTCCGCGGCGGCAATCACTTCGCTGTCGCGCATGGAACCGCCGGGCTGGATCACCGCGCGAATACCCGCTTCGCCGGCCGCATCGATGCCATCCCGGAACGGAAAGAACGCATCGGAGGCCATCACCGAGCCGCGCACCTCGAGTTTCTCATCGGCCGCTTTGATGCCAGCGATGCGCGCGCTGTAGATGCGGCTCATCTGGCCGGCGCCAATGCCGATGGTCTGCCGATCGCGCGCATACACGATGGCATTGCTCTTGACGAACTTGGCCACCTTCCACGCAAAGATAAGGTCATGGATTTCTGCTTCCGTCGGCGCGCGGTGCGTGACAATTTTCAGATCGTCCGCGCCGATCATGCCCAGGTCTGCCGTCTGGATCAGCAGGCCAGAACCGACGCGTTTGGACTGGTTGCCCGGATGGGCGTCGGCGAGTTTTCCGTCCGCGGGCAGCGGGATCACCAGCACGCGCACGTTGGCCTTCTTGCCAAAGACTTTCAACGCGTCTTTCGCATACGCCGGTGCCAGCACCACTTCGACAAACTGGCGATCGACGATGGCGCGCGCCGTCGCTACATCGACTTCGCGATTGAACGCGATGATGCCGCCGAAGGCTGATGTCGGGTCGGTTTGATACGCCAGATCGTAGGCGCGGCCGATGCCGTCCAGACTGACCGCCACGCCGCACGGGTTGGCATGCTTGACAATGACGCAGGCCGGTTTGGTGAAGCTGCGCACGCATTCCCACGCGGCGTCGGCATCGGCAATATTGTTGAACGACAGCTCCTTGCCCTGCAGCTGTTCGAACGTGGCGAGCGTGCCCGGCGCCGGATATTGGTCACGATAGAACGCGGCCTGTTGATGCGGGTTTTCACCGTAGCGCAGATCCGTCAGTTTGACGAAGCGGCTGTTGATCTGGCCGGGGAACGCATCGTGCCCGGCGATCGCGCTCTGCGTGTCGTCAAGCTGCAGCGCCGACAGGTAATCGCTGATCGCGCCGTCGTAATTCGCAACGTTGTTGAATGCGGCCACGGCCAGCTGGAAGCGTGTGGCGCGGCTCAGTCCGTGGTTCGTCTCAATTTCGGTCAGCGCCTGCGCATATTGCGCGGGCGAGGTGAGTACGCCGACGTCGTTCCAGTTTTTTGCCGCCGAACGCAGCATCGCCGGACCGCCGATATCGATGTTTTCGATCGCCTGCTCCAGCGTGCAATCGGGCTTGGCTACGGTGGCTTCGAACGGATAAAGATTCAGCACCAGCAGGTCGATCGGCGCGATGCCGAGATCGGCCATCACCGCATCGTCGACGCCGCGCCGACCAAGCAGCCCGCCGTGTACTTTCGGGTGCAGCGTCTTGACGCGGCCGTCCATGATCTCGGGGAAGCCGGTGACGTCGCTGACGTCGATCACGGCCACGCCGGCATCGCGCAATGCCTTTGCGCTGCCGCCGGTGGAGAGCAGTTCGACGCCGGCAGCGACGAGTCGCTGACCCAGCTCGATCAGGCCGGTCTTGTCAGACACGCTGATCAGGGCGCGGCGAACGGGCACGAGAGTGGGGGCGGGCATGGCGCGTTTCCGGTCGACAGGATAAGCCGCCTAGTATAACTGCCGCGTTATGCCCGACGTTCCGGTGCAGGCGGTAAATGGGCGCGGCAGGAGGCCGCGCATGTCACAGCAGGCCGTGCGCGGCCAGCTTTTTGCGCAGCGTTGCGCGGTTCATGCCCAGCGCCGTTGCCGCACGGCTCTGATTGCCGTCGTGAAAGGCGAGCACTTCGCGCAACAGCGGCACTTCAACTTCCCGCAGCACCAGCGCATGCAGCCCTTCGGCACATTCGGTGTCGCCAATGTCAGCGAGATAGCGACGTACCGTGCGCGTGACGCATTCGCCCAGAGCACTGGTGTGCGGTGTTCCATCCAGATGGGGTCCGGTGCCCGGCGACGAGGTCTGTATCGCGGCCTCGGCAGAAGGCAATCTGACAGCATTCACGGATGGATTTCCTCACGAGGCGGCGGCTACGTTGGTCGCTGCATTGATTATCTGTTGGTGTAATTCGCGAGTGTGTCGAGCGTGCCGCTCTTTTGCGCGAGGGACAGAGTCTACCCGTGCTGGCGGAGAAAATTAAGTGCTATTCGAAACCAAATTCGAAGGCGACCGCTTTATCGCCCGGGTCTTCTACTTCGAGCAGCAATGCGGCGCTGCCTCCTGCCGGCAGACCGCGCTGCAGCACGCTGTCATCGTCGAGATATTCGCGCGGCTGCAGCCGGCGCATGGCGATGCGCTGGCCTTGTGCATCGGACAGTGTCACTGCGATCACCGGATAAGGTTGCGCAAAAGCCGCGTCGTTGCGAATGCTGGCGCTGATCATCAGCGCGCCCGAAACGCCCGGGTGCGATTGCACGTTGCTGGCCAGCAGACGCAGTTGCTCCGGCGCGGCAACCAGCGGCAGCCGGCAACCCACCGCGTGACAGCCGCTGCGCAGCCAGCTGCCGGTTACTGGATTGCTTATCAGCCAATCGCGCTTGGCCCAGCCCAGTTGCGCGCCCAGCAACAGCAAAAGTACCAGCCCCGCCATCGCCCACGGCCAGTGACGAGTGCCATCGCTGCGGGGGCGGGCGGAGCGGCGCAACGCGCGCGCGTTTTTTTTGCTGATGTTGCGCGGCGCAAAAGACAGTTGCGAAAAATCTTCTTGCACAACCGGGTCTGATGCGTCGTCGATGTCAGCCGCTGCTGTGCTGGCGATCGGACTCGGTGGCGGCAAGGCTGCCGTGGGCCGATAAACCACCTGGTCCAGTTGTGGTGGCTGAAAGACATCGCTGTTGATCGGCAGCTCGCTGAAGGGCTCCGGCGGCAGCTGCGTGGTCAGCGTGATGATGCTGTCGAAACGCTCGCCGCAGTGGCCGCAGACGACCTCGCCGTGCGCTTGCGCCAGCGCGCGCGCATCGAGCGAAAATACCGACAGGCACTCAGGGCATTGGGTATACATGCAAGCCGCTTTCATCCATGTGCGGTCAGTCTAGCAGGCCGGCCCGAAGGCTCTGTCAGGCGAGCGAAACTCGCTGACACACCGGTGCTGGCGGCGCGCTCGGCGCGAAGACGTTGCCGTATTTCAGGCGCGCCGCCGACCGCTTATGCGAACCCAGTCTTCGCGGGTGTCGACGCGAAGCTCGTCGAACCAGTCGGCGTAGCGCTGCATCAGCTCATCCTGCTGGCCGGCCAGAATGCCGGATATCGCAAACGGCGCGCCAGGCTTCGCCAGCGCCGCGAACGTGGGCGCCAGTGCCGCCAGTGGGCCGGCGAGAATGTTCGCGATGAAGACATCGGCCGGTGTGTGGCTGCCGCCCGGCTCAAACACCGCGAGTTTCTCCGCGACGCCGTTGCGCTGCGCGTTGTCGGCCGAGGCAATAAGTGCCTGCGGATCGTTGTCGATGCCCGCCGCGCTGGCGGCACCGAGCTTGAGCGCGGCGATCGCGAGGATGCCCGAACCGCAGCCATAATCGATCACGGTTTTGCCGGCGAGCGACAAACCATCGAGCCACTCGAGGCACAGCGCCGTGGTCGGATGCGTACCGCTGCCGAAGGCAAGGCCGGGATCGAGCCGCACCACAACCAGCGCATCATCTTCCGGCGGTTCGATATTCCACGGATAAATCCACAGCCGCTGGCCGAACGACATCGGCTTGAACTGGTCCATCCATGCGCGTTCCCAGTCCTGATCGGCCACGTCGCGAAATACGACCTGCGCCGGTTCCAGCCACGACAGCAGTTCGCCCAGCGTTTCGATCAGGCCGCGGCGATCGGTGCCCGCATCGAACAGCGCGTTGAGCGTAATCATCGGCCATAGCGGGAGCTCGCCGACGCCAGGTTCGAAGATCGCCTGCTCGTCCGGTGTTTCCGCGTCCGCATCCTGCAGCGTGATCGACAGCGCGCCCAGTTCATCCAGCGCTTCTTCGGCGCCCGGCTGCTGATCGGTGCGTACGACGAGGGAAAGTTCTAGCCAGGGCATGCTTTGTCCACGAGAAGTTGATGAAAGCGGCGATTGTCATGCGCGAATTTTTGTCGGCACATGACGATCGTGGTCAGCACGATCAGTGATCGACCGGTGGCTGTTCTTTCTGCTCGGCCATGCGCTTTTCCAGGTAATGAATGTTCTGGCCGCCGAGCTGAAAACCGGCGTCGGCCATGATGCGCTGCTGCAGCGGGATATTGCACTTGACCCCTTCGATGACCGTTTCAGCCAGCGCCAGGCGCATGCGTGCGATGGCCGTTTCGCGGTCGGGACCGTGCACGATGAGCTTGCCGATCATCGAATCGTAGTTGGGAGGAATGCGATAGCCGTCGTATAGATGCGTGTCGACGCGCACACCGGGGCCGCCCGGTGCTTCGAAGCGTTTTACCGTGCCCGGCGAGGGCATGAAGGAATCGGGGTCTTCGGCGTTGATGCGGCATTCGATCGCGTGACCGCGGATCACGATGTCCTCCTGCCGGATCGACAACTTCTCGCCGCCGGCGATCAGCAGCTGCTCGCGCACGAGGTCGATACCGGTGATCAGTTCGGTTACCGGATGCTCGACCTGGATGCGCGTGTTCATTTCGATGAAGTAAAAGTGCCCGTCCTCGAACAGGAACTCAAACGTGCCCACGCCGCGATAGCCGATGCGCAGGCAGGCATCGACGCAGGTCTTGCCGATCGCCGCGCGCTGTTCGGGTGTGATGCCGGGTGCGGGTGCTTCTTCGACGACTTTCTGGTGGCGGCGCTGCATGGAGCAGTCGCGCTCGCCCAGATGGATCGCGTTGCCCTGGCCGTCGGCCATGACCTGGATTTCCACATGACGCGGATTCTCCAGAAATTTTTCCATGTACACCTGTTCGTTGCCGAACGCGGCCTTGGCTTCGGCCTTGGTCAACTCTACCGAGCTGCCCAGCTGCGCTTCATCGCGCACCACGCGCATGCCGCGACCGCCGCCGCCGCCGGAGGCCTTGACGATGACCGGGTAGCCGATCTTTTTCGCAATGCGCAGGTTTTCGTCGACGTCCTCGCCTAACGGTCCACCCGAACCGGGCACGCAGGGAACGCCAGCGGCATTCATGGCGCGAATCGCTTCGACCTTGTCGCCCATCAGGCGAATGACGTTCGCCGGCGGGCCAATGAACACGAAGCCGGATTGCTCCACCTGCTCGGCAAAATCGGCGCGTTCGGAGAGAAAGCCGTAACCGGGATGAATTGCGTCGGCGCCGGTGATCTCGGCCGCGGCGATGATGCGCGGAATATTGAGGTAGCTGTCGACGGACGGACCCGGCCCGATGCAGACCGACTCGTCGGCCAGGCCGACGTGTTTCAGGTTGCGATCGACGGTGGAGTGCACGGCCACGGTCTTGATACCCAGACTGTTGCAGGCGCGCAGGATGCGCAGGGCAATTTCGCCGCGGTTGGCGATGACAACTTTTTCAAGCTTGGGCATGGTTGAGAACCTGTGCTGTAACGCGAAGCCGCGCGCATTGGAGTGCGGCGGCCAAGTGGCAATGCATGGCGTGGCGCCTGAGGCAGGGGCGCCGGTCGCTCAGGCAATCACGAACATGGGCTCGTCGAATTCGACCGGCTGACCGTTCTCGATCAGGATGGCCTTGACGGTGCCGGCCACGTCGGCCTCGATCTGGTTGAACATTTTCATCGCCTCGATGATGCCGAGCGTCTCGCCGGCGGCGACCTGCTGGCCAATCTTGACGAACGGAGGCGTACCCGGCGTAGCCGAGGTATAGAACGTGCCGACCATCGGCGCCTTGACCACGTGGCCGGCGGGCAGGGCATCGGCAGCCGGCGCTTCGGCCACGGCGGCCGGGGCGGGTGCGACCGCCGCAACCGGTGCCGGCGCGGCGTAGGCAGCCGGCGGCGCGGCGGGCGCCATGTTCTTGGGTACGCGCGACAGGCGAACCACTTCCTCGCCTTCCTTGATTTCCAGCTCGGCGAGGTTGGACTCTTCGAGCAGGTCGATCAGTTTCTTGATTTTGCGCAAATCCATTGGATCAGCCTTTGGTCGGTCACGCCGCGGTACGCGACGGGAGTGGAGATATGCCCGGCCGCAAGGCCGAACGTAATGCGGTAGAGAAGCGTTGGAACCAGTTACCCAAACAGGCTTTCAAGAAAGCGTTTCTGAAATTTATTTCGGAACGTCCGGCGCACTGGCGGCCGAGGCGTGCAACCGGTGAATCGCCGCTTCCAGCGCCAGCCGGTAACTGTCGCCGCCAAAGCCGCAAATAACGCCGACCGCAATGTCCGACAAGTAGGATTGATGCCGGAACGATTCACGCGAGTGCACGTTGGATAGATGCACTTCGATAAACGGAATCGCCACGCCCATCAGCGCGTCGCGCAGCGCAATGCTGGTGTGGGTGAAGGCGGCAGGGTTGAACAGGATCAGCGCGGTATGGTCGTCACGGCCTTGCTGGATGCGTCCAATCAGTTCGTGCTCGGCATTGGACTGAAACCAGGCCAGCTCGTGGCCGGCTTCCTGCGCCCGCTCGGCCAGCTGCTGATTGATGTCGGCCAGTGTCTGGCGACCATAGATTTCCGGTTCGCGGGCACCGAGCAAATTGAGGTTGGGTCCATGCAGAACCAGAATCTTCGCCACGATGCGCCCAGGTCGCGTCCGGGTATCCGGAATGTGCGCAGTCTGCCCGGCGCGTTACGTTTTGTCTAGTTCGCTGCAGATCGGCGATGTTTGCCGGAGAAGTGCCGGATTTCCGTGCGCCTGCGTATGCCGCTGCCGACTTTAAGGGCTTCCATCCGGTTTCAGCCACGTGGCTATCTCTTCCCTGGACAGCGCGCCGGCGTGCGCGGCCAGAACGCGGCCGTCCGGCCCCACCAGCACGCTATAAGGCAGCACCCCGTTGGTGTCGCCCAGCTGCCGAGTGGTGCTGGGGTCGTTGAGGTCACCAAGCAGGACCGGATAATTCAACGGATGCGCGGCGAGAAATGCGCGCGCCAGCGCCGGGTTGTCCATAGCAATGCCGACGACGATCGAGCGGGTATCCGGCGACGTGCTGTCGCCGGCAGCCGCCTGCACCTGGTTAAGTGCCGGCATCTCATCCCGACACGGACCGCACCAGCTGGCCCAGAAATTCAGCAACACGCGGTGGCCGCGATAATCGCTGAGGGCATGAGTTTTACCGTCGAAATCGGGCAGGCTGATGGCGGGAACCGGTTGGCCGATGATCGATGCATCCGGTGCGCGATTTCGATGTTCCACGTAGCCGCCGAGGCCGGCAGCCAGCACGGCCATGCCGAGAATGAACCAGTTGCTGCGCGTCATTGGCTTATTCCGCCGCGGCCGTGAGCGCCTGATCCACCATCGACGAGGTCAGCACGGTCGAGAGCTGCCGACCCGCGCCGTTGTGTTTCGGAAACACGACGTACAAAGGCACGCCGGGCGAATGGTATTGGGCCAGAAAGGTGCTGATAGTCGGGTTGACGTCGGTCCAGTCGCCCTTCATATAGACGGCGCCTGTGCGCTTGAGCAGGTCGCGGAAGGCTTGCGTGTCCAGCACCGTGTGCTCGTTGGCCTTGCAGGTGACGCACCAGTCCGCCGTCATATCGACCAGCACCGGCGTGTCGGACGCGCGCAGGGCAGCGAGCTTTTCGGGCGTGTAGGCGACCACGCCTTCCTGCGCTGTCGTCGTCGCGGTCGGCGGCGGTAGATGAGCCAGGACATACAGCGGAAGCAGCGCCGCTATCGCCAGCGCGGCGACGAAGACCTTGTTCAGGCCTCGCCCGTGGCGGCTGCGCTCAAACCACCATAGCGCCATCGCCAGCAACACCATCGCCACCAGCACCAGTCCCACGGCATCGGAGCCGCGCTGATGCCCCAGCACCCAGACCAGCCAGACGGCGGTGAGATACATCGGAAACGCCAGAATCTCTTTCAGCGTTTCCATCCAGCGTCCGGGGCGCGGCAGCAGACGGGCCAGAGCCGGCACGAAACCGATCAACAGAAATGGCAGCGCAAGGCCGACGCCAAGCATCAGAAACACCAGCAGCGCCGACAGCATCGGTGCGGCGAACGCATAGGCCAGCGCGCTGCCCATGAACGGCGCCGTACACGGGCTGGCCACTACCACGGCCAGCACGCCGGTGAAGAAGTCGCCGGCCGGTCCAGAACGCGAGGCCAGCGACGCGCCGGTATTGCCGAGTGAGGCGCCGAACTGCACCACGCCCGACATCGACAAACCAACCGCCAGCATCACGCAGGCCAGCACGCCGACCAGCAGCGGTTGCTGCAGCTGCGAGCCCCATCCAAGCGCGTGACCGGCCGAACGCAGGGCCAGAATGCCGATACCCAGCGCCGCGAAACTGCACAGCACGCCGGCACTGTAGTAAAGCGCATGGCGACGCGCGCTGCCGGGGCTTTCGCCACTCTCCAATACGCTAACGGCCTTGATCGACAGCACGGGCAGTACGCACGGCATCAGATTCAGGATCAGGCCACCGCCGAGCGCCAGCAGCAGGGCACTGAACAGGCTGACCTGCAGCGCTGTACCGGTGATGCCTGCGGGCGGCATTTGCGGAGCAACCGCGGCCGGCGTTTCAGTTGCCGGGCTGCCGACCGATGGATCGACCGTCAGGCTTTGATGCATCGGTGGATAGCACAGGCCGCCGTCCTGACAACCCTGATAGGTGGCATCGATCGTCAGCGAATGACGGCTACCGAGATCGCCATGGACCGTCACCGGCAAATCCAGTTCGCCGAAATACACCGTTACCTTGCCGTACTTTGCATCCTGGTGCATCAAGCCGGCCGGCCACTCGGGTTGGACACTTAACCCGTCTGCGTCATGCAATGACAGCGTGGTCTGGTCGCGATAAAGGTAATAACCCTTCGGCATGACCCAACGCAGCAGCAGGTGGTTCGGCGAACTGACCAGGGCATCCAGATGAAACGCCTGTTCCGGTGGCAGAGGTGCACGGCTTGTGTCTGATGCTGACTTGCCGTCCAAGGCCTGCAGTGCACTGCCGAGCGAGCCGGAGTTTGCGGTTGGGCTGGCCGCGCCCACGGTGCCTGCCGGCAAAGGCAGATCTAGGTGCTCGGTATGCGGCGGATAGCAGATTTTCGGATCGACCTCATGGCAACCCTGGTATTGCACGCTCAAGGCCAGGCGCTGGGTGCCCGCGGTCACTGTATAGGGAACCGTGGCATCAATACTGTGGTGATAGATCTCGACGTCGCCGAGGTATTCGTCGTGATGCTTCGCGCCCGCGGGAAATACCGGGTCGCCGAGCGTCACGCCCGGGCCGGCCACCAGCTTCATGCGTCCGCGATAAAGGTAATAGTCCTGCGCCAGCGTCCAGTGCAGTTTGAGTGTGCCTGGCGTGGCCGCATCGGCGCTGAGTTTGTAAGCGTCGGTGACCGCGAGCAGGTCGGCCGTGCTTTGAGCCGTTGCGGGCACAGTGCCTAGCAGCGCGAGCCCGGTCAGCGCCCATAGCGCCGTGCGCAAGGCCAGTCGGCCAACAAACATCGATCGCATTACAACTCCAATCAGCTGTGCCCAAATGGCGGGCCAGAAAACATTATGGCGCAGTGCGGCAGACATGACCGGCGACATCCGCGATGGCGTGCCGGAAATCAGCATTTTGGTCACGGGCTCGCAACAGGTTTCAGCGTGCTCGCTACTCAGATCATCGTGAGTTTCGATCCGAGCGGGCTCGCGCCGGTCATCTGTTCTCGATACGAAGTTCCTTCGGCGGCCAGCTCTTGAAAGTTACTCGGCGGGCCCAATTTGCTCTCTGGTAGCCAAACCGACGCATTCATCGTGGCATACTGCGCGGCCAGAGCTGGCACTCGTCAACCTTGAGTGCTAACAAAATGTTTGTCCGGATCTGTACACCTTTGTTCACCTTAACTTTTGTCCCACCTCAATAGCCCTACCTGGAGCCATCCATGAGCACACTGCGTCCCTTGCATGATCGCGTCATCGTCAAGCGTCTCGAAGAAGAGCGCGTCTCGGCCGGCGGCATCGTTATCCCTGACAGCGCCACCGAAAAGCCGACCCGCGGCAAGGTCACCGCTGCCGGTACCGGCCTGATTCAGAAGGACGGCAGCGTGCGTCCGATGTCGGTCAAGACCGGCGACACCGTGCTGTTCGGCAAATATGCCGGTCAGGAAATCAAGATTGACGGCGAAGATCTGGTCTTCCTTAAGGAAGACGACATCGTGGCTGTTATCGAAGGCTGACTGATCGGGGCCTTCCGACGGGAGAGAGCGCGAAATCAAAAGCGCGCACCCCAGTCGCCGTTGGCTCCTTCAGAACTGCTTTCGCAAGTGACAAACCTTTCTTAATTCAATTTTTTGAGGCAAAAAATTATGGCAGCTAAAGAAGTACGTTTCGGCGAAGACGCCCGCGCCCGCATGCTCAAGGGCGTGAACACCCTGGCCAATGCGGTCAAGGTCACCCTCGGTCCCAAGGGCCGCAATGTCGTGCTTGAGAAGAGCTTCGGCGCCCCGACGATCACCAAGGACGGCGTGTCCGTCGCCAAAGAGATCGAGCTGGCCGACAAGTACGAGAACCTCGGCGCGCAGATCGTCAAGGAAGCCGCTTCCAAGACGTCCGACGTCGCTGGCGACGGCACCACCACCGCGACCGTGCTGGCGCAGGCGTTCATCCAGGAAGGCCTGAAGGCCGTTGCGGCCGGCATCAACCCGATGGATCTGAAGCGCGGCATCGACAAAGCCGTTATCGCCGCTGTCGGCGAGCTGAAGAAGCTCTCCAACCCGACCGCGAACGACAAGGAAATTGCCCAGGTCGGTACGATCTCGGCCAACTCCGATACCAATATTGGCGACATCATTGCCACCGCGATGAAGAAAGTCGGCAAGGAAGGCGTGATCACGGTTGAAGAAGGTTCGGGCCTTGAGAATGAGCTTGACGTCGTCGAGGGCATGCAGTTCGATCGCGGCTACCTGTCGCCGTACTTCATCAACAACCAGGCTTCGCAGCAGGTTGAGCTGGACGACCCGTTCATCCTGATCCACGACAAGAAAGTGTCGAACGTGCGCGAGCTGCTGCCGGTGCTGGAAGCCGTTGCCAAGGCTGGCAAGCCGCTGCTGATCGTGGCCGAGGAAGTCGAAGGCGAGGCTCTGGCCACGCTGGTCGTCAACACGATCCGCGGCATCGTCAAGGTCGCCGCCGTCAAGGCGCCGGGCTTCGGCGATCGTCGCAAGGCGATCCTGGAAGACATCGCGGTGCTGACCAACGGTCAGGTCGTGTCCGAGGAAGTGGGCCTGTCGCTGGAGAAGACCACGATCGCTGATCTGGGTCGCGCCAAGCGCATCGTCATCACCAAGGAAAACACCACGATCATCGACGGCGCCGGCGAAGCGGAGAAGATCCAGTCGCGCATCGGCCAGATCAAGGCGCAGATCGAAGAGACGTCGTCCGACTATGACCGCGAGAAGCTGCAGGAGCGCGTGGCCAAGCTGGCCGGCGGTGTTGCCGTGATCAAGGTCGGTGCCGGCACCGAGATCGAAATGAAAGAGAAGAAGGCCCGCGTGGAAGACGCCCTGCACGCCACGCGCGCAGCCGTCGAAGAAGGCGTGGTTCCCGGCGGTGGCGTGGCGTTGATCCGCGCACTGAAGGCTGTCGAAGGCCTCAAGGGCGACAATCCGGATCAGGACCTGGGCATCGCGATCACCCGCCGTGCACTGGAATCCCCGCTGCGCGCCATCGTGGCCAACGCTGGCGAAGAGCCGTCGGTGGTGGTGCAGCGCGTCAAGGAAGGCAAGGGTAACTTCGGCTACAACGCCGCCACCGGCGAGTACGGCGACATGGTCGAGATGGGCATCCTGGATCCGACCAAGGTCACCCGTTCGGCCCTGCAGCACGCGGCATCGGTTGCTGGCCTGGCGATCACCACCGAGGCGATCGTTGCCGAAGTCCCGAAGAAGGACGACGGCCATGGTCACGGCGGCGGCGGTGGCATGGGCGGCGGCATGGGCGGCATGGGTGGTATGGACTTCTAAGTCCCAAGCAGCCATCCTTGGCTGCACTGCTCGCCAAGAGCGTTTGTAATAAAAAAAAGCCCCGCTTTTTGCGGGGCTTTTTTTGCAAAAAATTTGGCATCCAGAAGCTATTTGCAGGCTGTTGCCACGACGTTCGACAACCCGTCAAGCGGCGACAACACCAATAAATGTCCCGGTGCGCCGCGCTATTGAAACAGCGGTGCCGCCGCCGACGGTGGTTTTACGGAGCCTGCGGCTGATCCGCCGTCGCTGCGCACCACGTTGCTTGCCGGCAGGGTCGCGGCGTTAGGCAGCAGGTTATCCAGCTTGCCGCTCATGCGCAGCTGGTCGACGCTAGACATGGCCTGATCGATCTGCTGTTCACCTGCCGCCTCAGCCGGAAACGTGGCACCAGGTGCTCGGGTCAGTGCGGCCAGCTTCGGACCGACCAGCGTGGTCAGCGCGAAATACGGGTCATCGTGAATGCCGGCCTGTTCAAGCAGGTTGCCCGGCAGCAGCCATGCCGCGGTTTCCAAACTCACCGGCTTGCCGTGCTGACGGTGCGGGTCGACCATCAGCCATGTGCCGGCCTGATTGAGCATGTTCTGACCATCCACAAAGCCGGTGGTCCGATAGGTGTCGGTCAAGCCGGGCAGATGATCGCCGTAAAAAAGCACGAGGCTTGGCCGCTGACGCTTGGCCAGCCACGCCACCAGCCGCCCCAGCTCGGCGTCGGCATGATGGATGTGATACAGATAATTTTGAAATTCGCGCTTGTCGATATCGCGCAGACCATTGGGCAGCTGGATGGCATTGCGTTCATCGACATGCGCCGGGTCGACGTCATAAGGCCCATGCGCTTCGATGCTGATCGCAAACACGAACTGCGGCGGGCCGCTGTCTTTCATCTGCGCCATGATCTCGTCGGTCATCGAGCTGTCGGCCATGTACTTGCCGTCATTGATGGCACTCGGGGGGAACGCCGACTGCGATACGAAACGATTGAATCCCAGCGCCTTGAACGCGGTGTTGCGGTTCCAGAAGGTGGGGTCGTTGCCGTGCAGCGCGATCGTGTCGTAACCGTGGCTGTTCAGCACGCGCACCAGGCTGGGCACCGATTTCTTGTTCATCTGCAGATACGGAAACTGCAGGTTGTCGAAGTAGCGCAGCGACAGCCCGGTCAACACTTCGAACTCGGTCCGGATCGTGCCGCCGCCAAACGTCGGCACATGCAGCGGACCGCTGATGCCGTGTTCGGCCAGCCGTTTCAGGTTCGGCGTGAACGTGCTTTGCTCGTAGCCGCGCATGATGGTGGGATCAAAAAACGATTCGCTTTGAATCACCACGATATCCGGCAATTCGCCGCCCGGCGAAGGCGTCTGCATGAATTGCTTCATGGCGTCCGCCGACTCGCTGATCAGCTGGGCTGCCGCTGCCGCGTCCGGTTTCGATTTTTTGTGGCCGTTCTGCAATTCGAACATGAGCAGCGAGCTGATCGTGCCGGCATGAACGCCGGTCGATGCGGCCGACCATGGTTCCATCCACAGGACATGGCCATTGTAGATTTTTGACCAGCCGGAAAACCCCGCCAGCAGGGTTATCAGGGTCGCGGCGAGCAGGCCGCCAGCGAGCAACCGCCTGCCGCCGGTGCGGCGGGAAAACATCGGCGGCTCGAAGCGCCATATGGCGATGACCAGCGCAATGGCCGCGAGCAGGCCGAGATACGGCCAGGGACTGTGCGGCAGATAACCAAGCAACAGGTGGGCGCCGCCGCGGCGCAGCTGACCGACCATGCGGAAATCATCGGGCAGGAGTGGCGTGCCGAGGTTGGCAACCTTCAGACCGTTGACGGCGTAAATCACCCCCTGGAGCAAAAACGCCAGGCCAAACGACAGCAGCAGGCGGCGCGTGCATATCAGCAGAAACCCCGCCAGCAGCAGGCCTGGCCACGCATTGGCGATGGGAAACCATGGCTGATGCAGCAGCTGAACCGGCGCGACGCCCGGGCCGCCGTCGAGCCAGCTGGTCAGCAACACAAACGCCAGCACCATGAAAACCAGCGTGGCAGCACGTGCGGCGAGCGTGCGCGGCTGGCGAACCGGCCTGGGTGAATTCTGCGGCATGACAGTCCTGCGCTTGCTGACATGGTTTGGACCCGGGAATGTAATGCAGCCCAGATGAACCAAGTGTGGGTAAACGGCAGCGCGCTTGGGACGTTATGGGCGACCGCCAGCCGGCTGCTGCGGCGCGAGCGGTGGCCCGAATTCAGATGGTTTCCCCCGTCGCCACGTCGACAGTTGTGGCTGGTACGGCACAATGCCGTCATGCCAACCCAACCAACCGTGGCCCTGCGCGCACTGATCGACGATCGCTACGCCGATCTGATGGCGCGCTGCCGCGCCGCCGGCATCCCCGTGCATGATGATGCCGGCGTGGGCGAATGCATCCGGCGCACGCTGATGGCAAGCGACTTTGCGTTTGACGTGTGGTCGCGCCAGCTCGAGCTGCTTTCCCCGCAGGGTTTGGATTTATTGCGTTCGAGCCACGATGCGAGCCATCGGTCCTCAACGCTTGCGTTGCCGGAAGATGAAGTCGGCTGCCTCAAGGCGCTACGCCGTTTTCGTCACGCCGAAGCGCTGCGGCTGGTTTTTCGCGACGTCAACGGGCTGGACGACCTGCCCGAAACTTTGTCCGCCACCAGCGTGCTCTATGAAGTGCTGTTGGCCGCGGCACTGGCCTGGTCCGCGCGCGCGCTGGTGGCGCGCTATGGGCAAAGTCGCGATCAGGATGGCAACGCGCAGCAGATGGTGGTGATCGGTTTCGGCAAGCTCGGCGGCAGCGAACTGAATTTTTCATCCGATATCGATTTGGTATTGGCGTATCCGCAGGGCGGCCAAAGCGACGGCGCGCGGCCGCTCGACAACAGCGAGTACTTTGTGCGGCTCGGCCGCCAGCTGGTGCGTCTGCTGAACGAGCCGACCATGGACGGCATTTGCGCGCGGGTCGATCTACGCCTGCGCCCTTTCGGCAATGCCGGCCGGCTTGCGTTGTCATTCGGCGCCATGGAGCAGTACTACCAGAGCGAAGGTCGCGACTGGGAACGCTATGCATGGATCAAGGCACGCCCGGTCGCCGGTGATCGCCACGCCGGGCGGCAGCTCGAAGAGTTGTTGCGGCCCTTCGTCTACCGGAAGTATCTCGACTACACCGCCTTTGCGGGTCTGCGCGAAATGAAGGCATTGATCGACGCCGAAGTGGCGCGCAAGGATCTGGCCGACAACCTCAAACTCGGCCCCGGTGGCATTCGCGAGATCGAGTTTATCGTGCAGCTGACCCAGCTGATTCGCGCGGGTCGCGAGCCGAGCCTGCGCGTACGCGGCCTGCTGCCGGCGCTGGTCGAATGCGAGGCGCGTGGCCATATCGGCACCCAGCGTGCACGCTTGTTGCGCGAGGCTTATATGCTGCTGCGGCAGGTGGAAAACCGGGTGCAGATGCTGCGCGATGCGCAAACCCATGACATCCCCGAGGACGCGCTCAGCCGCGAACGCATCGCCTTGAGTCTCGACTATCCGGATTGGGAGACGCTCAACGCCACGCTGGCCGTGCACCGAGGCGCCGTCAGCGAGGAATTCGCTGCCGTGCTGATGCCGGAAGGTGGCCGGGCGACCGCGGTGCCGATCGCAGACAAGCTGTTGTGGCAGCAGGCCTGCGACGAGTCGTTGACGGCGTCGGCACTCGAGGCCAGCGGTCTGAGCCCGGGCGCCGAGCTGGCGGACGCGTTGCTGAAATTGCCTCAGGCGGCGCCAGTTCGGGCGATGTCGGCGCGCTCACGCGAGCAGCTCGATCACCTGATGCCCCAGCTGCTCGACGCCGCGCGCTCCAGCGCCGCACCGGTGCCCTGCCTGCTGCGGTTGTGCCGGCTGATGCAGGCGGTGGCGCGCCGCTCTTCGTATCTCGCCCTGCTGGAAGAGCAGCCCAATGCGCGCAGGCGTCTGGTGCAACTGTTCGGGGACAGCGCGTTTCTGGCCGAGCGGGTCATCGCGCAGCCGCTACTGCTGGATGACGTGCTCGATCCACGCATCGATCAACTGCCGTTCAAGCGCGCCGACATCAATGCGGAAATCACCCGCGTGCTGGCGGCGCTGGACGAACGCGAGGCCGAGGCCGAGCTGGAACGCATCAACGAATTCAAAGCCTCGACCGCGTTTCGGCTCGGGCTGGCCTTCAATGACGGCCGCGTCGATGCGGTGGCGACCGCGCGGCGTCTGGCGACGCTGGCCGAATCGGTGGTGATCGCGGTGACCGCACTGTCCGAACGCGAGCTCATGGTGCAGCACGGCCGGTTGCTTGGCGCCGGCTCCGGCTTTGCCGTGCTTGGCTACGGCAGCATGGGGGGCAAGGAGCTGGGGTTTGCTTCGGATCTGGATCTGGTCTTCGTTTACGACACCCAGCGCGCGCGCGCGCTGAGCGACGGCGAGCGACCGCTCGAGGGCGTACGCTGGTATCAGCGGCTGGCGCAGCGCATCTTGAACTGGCTTACCGTGCTGACCCGCGCCGGGCGGCTTTACGAAGTGGATTCGCGCCTGCGCCCGGACGGTTCGAAGGGCCTATTGGTGAGCAGCTTGGACACGTTTGCGGCATACCAGAAAAGTCGCGCGTGGACATGGGAACATCAGGCGTTATTACGCGCGCGGCCGGTGGCCGGCGATGCAGCGCTTAATGCGCAACTGGCGAATGTCCGGCATGACATTCTTGCTGTCGCGCGCGACCGCGCCATCGTGTTCGCCGAGGTCAGTTCGATGCGCCAGCGCTGGCGCGCCGAACGCGATCGTTCCGACAAGCGGCAGCTCGATCTCAAACAGGGCCACGGCGGCCTGCTCGATATCGAATTTCTGCTGCAGGGGCTGGTGCTGGCACACGCGTCGGACTATCCGCTGTTGCTGGATGTCACCGCGAACTCGGCGATGATCGAAGCCTGTCGCGCGGCCGGCTTGCTCGATGCCAACCAGGCCGCGATCCTGACCGTGGCCCACGCCGATTTGCTGCGCCGTTCGCTGACCTGCACGATGGATTTGCGTCCGCGCCTGGCCGTGCGCGATGGCGAACTGCAGCAGGTGAGCGCCGGCGTGCGCGATGTGGCCGAAAGGCTCGGCTTCAGCTTCGGTTGAGCCGCGCAACAGGCAAGCTTTGCGGCACCACTATCGTGCCTCGATGCGCCGGCACAGTGCGTCGGCTACCGCGGCGGTTTCGCGCAGCGGGGATGGTGGAGGCGGCGCATCCGCATCGATGTCGTAGAGCCGGTTGCTTTCGCGCAGGGCGGCATGAAAGCGTTCGAGTTTGGCCGGCAGTTGCGTCGCGACAAACGTGTGCACGGCGCAACCGACTGCGCACGCTTCGCTGAGCATGTTCACCGAGTCGGGCGTCACGACCAGGCGATCAGCCCAGCCGAGCACGCCCGGATAGGGATTGGCGCCTTCGTTCGAGCCGGCCCAGACCAGGCCGGGCACATCATTGAAGGCGCGGCGAAAAACCTCGATGACGGCCGTCGGCGTGCGTCGGGAGGCGAGCACCAGCAGGCTGCCGCCCTCGCTGCGGTAGCGATCCAGCAAATGACCGGCGAGCTGACTGGCGTAGTCGGCATTCATCGCGATGCCCTTGCGTGGGCCGCCCAGCAATACGCCGACGCGCGGAGCCGGCAAATCCGCCAGCGCGGGGCAGGACTCCCTACCATCGGCCAGCCAGGCGTCATCGATTGGATTGAGTGAGCCCAGCGGCGTCAGCACATTGGCGCCGGCCAATTGGTCGTGACGCGGTGCGATGACGGTATCCCAGTGGCTGTGGTCGACGCGGGGATCGAGAATCTGCACGGTGTAACAGTGGCCTTGCGAAAGGCCACGCAACTGGCGGGTAAACAGTGCGGCGGCGCGACCGCAGCCGATCGCCACGCTCGGCCACGGTGGCGCGAACAGCCGGCGCTGGGCGGGAGGTAACGCCAGCAACCCGCCCACGGCCAGCCGCGGCGCGAGCCACGACCACGGAGCGCGCGGCTGCAGAATCAGGTGACGTATCGGCAGCCCCAGGCGCTCGGCCAGTGCCAGCGCCTGACGCTGGTTGCCCGCCGCGCTGTCGGTGATCACCCAGCACTCGCCCGGCCGTTTCAGCATGGTGGTCGGCGCGGCATTGTTTCTCCTGCGAGCACAGTACGTTCCTCAAGCCCATCATCTGTTGGTGTTGGCACAGCTATACACTGAGTGGCTACTGCGCCGCGACGGCGCGCCGTTACTGCAGAGGATACCGATGAGCCAGATACTTTCCGAGGCCGCTCTCGATCAGTTGTTCCGCGACGCCCGCACATTCAATGCGTGGTTGCCGAAAGACGTCAGCAACGAGCAGCTGCACCAGCTCTACGATCTGGCCAAGTTCGGCCCGACTGCCGCCAACTCCTCGCCGATGCGCGTGATCTTTGTGAAGTCGAAGGAAGCGAAGGAAAAGCTTGCGCCACACTTGTCCGAAGGCAACCGTGCCAAGACTCTGGCGGCGCCGGTTACGGCCATCATCGCCAGTGATCAAGCGTTCTTCGACAAACTTCCCGTGCTGCTTCCCCATATGGATGCACGCAGCTGGTTTGTCGGTAATCAGCCGATGATCGATGCCACCGCGTTTCGCAATTCAAGCCTGCAGGGCGCCTATCTGCTGCTGGCGGCGCGTGCGCTGGGGCTGGACTGCGGCCCGATGTCAGGGTTCGATCAGGCCGGCGTGGATGCGGCGTTTTTTGGCGGCACGACGATCCAATCGAATTTCCTGATCAACATCGGTTACGGCGACACCAGCCGCGACTTCTACCCGCGCAACCCGCGTCTGAGCTTTGATGAAGCCTGCACGATCGCTTGAGCCGTTACCTGCACAATCGTTGCAAAGCATTACCTGCACGTCTTCAATTCAACTTGCCGTTTTCCCATTCGCTTTCCATCACATTTTTCGGAGATTCACCATGCGCGCACTTCGTCTTCTCGTTATTGCCGGTCTGCTTGGCGCCGCTGTTTCGTCGGTACAGGCTGCACCGGTGACCTATCAGCTTGATCCGGGCCACACCATGGTGCTGTTTACCTGGAACCACTTCGGCTTTTCCAACCCGACCGCCGACCTGCCGATCAGCGCCGGCACCGTGGTGTTTGATGAAAAGCAGCCGTCGAAATCCACGGTGGAAGTGACCTTGCCGCTGTCCGGCCTCGACACCCACGTCAGCGCGCTAGATACCCATCTGAAAAAGCCGGACTTTTTTGATGCCAGCAAGTTTCCGACGGTCACGTTCAAGAGCACCAAGGTGCAGCCGCTCGGTGGCGACAAGTTCAAGGTCACCGGCGACCTGACCGTGCACGGCGTGACCAAATCGGTGGTGCTGGATGCCAAGCTCAACAAGAGCGGCGTGCATCCGATGACCAAGGCGGAGTCGATTGGTTTCGACGCGACCGGCACCCTGAAGCGCTCGGATTTTGGCGTGGCCGCCTATGTGCCGAACGTCAGCGACGAGATCAAGCTGCACATCACGACGGAAGGCTCGGTTCCGAAAGCTGACGCTGCCAAGTAAGCCGCGCAGCCCTAATGAAAGCCCGCGCTGGCGACGGCGCGGGTTTTTCTTTGACTTCGGGCCGCCGCGCCTCCGGCAACCGTGCGCAGCCTGTTACCATTCGCTCCTTGTCAGTTCTGCCCGGAGTTTTCGATGTCGCGTCCTGTTTCCGCCGTGCCGCTGGTGCCGGCCAATGCCGAAAATCGTTACGAAGTGACGCGCGCCGACCTGCCGCTCTCCTGCCCGATGCCGGGGATGGAGTTGTGGAACTCCCATCCGAAGGTCTATCTGCCGATCGTCGGTGACGATGGCGAGTCCGTGTGCGCCTACTGCGGCGCCCGGTATGTGCTGCGCGACTGATCACAAAGCGATATCCGCAGGGTCCGGCGGCACCTTTTTTGCTTCGTTGAACGATTGAACGCCGTCAGCCCATAGCTCATGCCCAACCCTGCCGTCGCGTTACGCGCACTCACCGTCGTACAGCTGATTCCGCGATTGCACGCGGGCGGTGCGGAGCGTTCCACGCTGGAGATTGCGCGGGCGCTGGTGCAGGCGGGGCACCGGTCGGTGGTGATTTCCGCCGGTGGCCAGATGGTGTCGCAGCTGCAGAGCGAAGGCAGCGAGCACATCACGCTGGATGTGGCCAGCAAGTCGCTGCGCACGCTGATCCGACTGGGGACACTGCGCAAGCTGTTTCGCCAGCTCAAGCCCGATATCGTGCACGCGCGCTCGCGGCTGCCAGCCTGGCTGACCTGGTACGCGATCAACGGCGTGACGCCGCGGCCGCATTTCATCACCACCGTGCACGGGCTCAACTCTCCCGGACGTTACAGCGCGATCTTGCTGCGCGGCGAAAAAATCATTGCGGTCTCGCAGACGCTGCGCGATTACGTGTTGAGCCACTACCCATGGCTGGATGCGAGCCGGGTGAAGGTGATACCGCGTGGTATCGATCCCTCGGCGTTTCCCTACGGCCATCGGCCGGACGATGCATGGACCAAGGCCTTTTTTGCGGAGTTTCCCGCGCTGGCCGGCGCGCCGTTGCTGACGCTTCCCGGTCGCGGTACCCGCTTGAAGGGTCATCACGATGCGATCGAACTGCTGGCCGATCTGAAGCGTCGCGGCATCGAGGCACGGCTGCTGCTGCTGGGTGTCATCGAGCCGGGGCGTGAGGAATACCTGAAAGAACTTGAAGCATTGATTCGCCTGCGCGGCCTCACGTCCCAGGTTGTGCTGACACCGTCGCGCGACGATGTGCGCGACATCTTTGCGCTGTCTACCCTGGTGCTGCAGCTGTCGAACAAGCCCGAGTCGTTCGGCCGTACGGTGATCGAAGCGCTGTCGCTGTGTCGCCCGGTGCTGGGTTATGCGCATGGCGGCGTCGGCGAGCTGCTGGCCGAGCTTTATCCGGCCGGTCGCGTGCCTACCGGCGATCGCGAGCGCCTAGTGGACCGCGCGGCGGAGCTGCTGCGGGTCGCACCCTCGATCGCACCGCTGCAGAGCTATCGTTTAGCCGACATGCAACAGGCCACGTTGGCGCTGTATGAAGAAGTGGCGAACGCCTGAGCGTTTAAGCGCAACCGTCTCTGCGGCCGTCATGCTCACCTACAATGCGGGATCGTTTCCGCCACGGCCTGCTGCATGACTTCTGTTGGCTCCACGCTCAAGGCCGCCTTGCGCTCACCGCTGCTGCCGTTCTGGCTGGTTATTGCCTTGTTGCCGCTAGGCCGCAGTTCGGAGCTGGGTACGGCACTTTGCATACTCGGCGTCATCATGCTCTTCGCCCGCCATCCGCAGGCGCTGCAGCAACATGCTGGCGCGCGGCTGCTGCTGTGGATGCTGGCCGCCTATGTGGGCGCCGCATTGCTCTCGAGCGTCGACTCGATTGTTCCCGGCAAAAGCTGGGGCACCGTGCTGGCGCTGCTTCGCTATGTGCCGCTGGGTTTGTACGCATGTTTTGCGATTCGTCGTGAAGACAAACTGCAGGCACTGTATGACGGCGTCGCGCTGGTGCTGGCCCTGTGGGCGATCGATGCCTGGGTGCAGGCGCTGACCGGCTGGAGTCTGGGCGGTCATGCCGAGGCCGAGCGCGTCTCCGGTATTTTTGGCGCGACCAATCTCAAGCTGGGCCCAACGCTGGCCGTGCTGTCGCCATTTGCGCTGTGGGCGGCTTCCCGTCGCTGGGGGTTGCCCGGTCTGTTGCTGGCCTTCGCTGCGTTGCTGGGTCCGGTTCTGCTGGCCGGTTCGCGGGCGGCGTGGCTCTGTTACGCCTTGGTCGCACTCGCCTTTATTGGCTACGAAGCGCGAACCTGGCAGCGTTTTGCGGGTTTCTGCGCGATTGTGCTGATCGTCGCACTGCTGGCCGTCGGTATCGCCTGGAAAACCTCCGAGCGCTTCCACACCAGAGCGGATATCACCTTGCTTGCGCTGCGCGGCAACAGTCAGTCGATCGACACGGCGCTCAGCGGTCGGCTGGATATATGGCACGACAGCCTTGCGATGATTGCCGCCCATCCGATCAACGGCGTCGGCGTGCGCGGGTTTCGCTACGCCTATCCGCAATATGCGCCGACCAGCGACCACTTTGTCGTCGCCGAATCCTGTGGTGATGGTGAAGGCGCCTGTCATCCGCATCAGCTCATCCTCGAGATACTGACCGAAACCGGCACGCTCGGGCTGGCGCTCTGGCTGGCGGCCGTTTTTATCGGCCTGCGGGCGTGGCGACAGGTTGGGCCCGCCGCGCGTGCGCGGGCCTTTCCCGCGACGGTAGCTGTTACCGTCATGCTGTTTCCGCTCAACACCCATTTGGCCTTCTATTCGGCATGGTGGGGACTTTTGTTTGGATGGCTGATCGGTCTGTGGTGTGCGGCGCTGTATGTCGATCCGACGGCCAAGCAAGCGGCTGAAATGCGGGAGGCTCATCATGCCGCGTGAGCCGCTGTCGGTGGTCGTGATCACCTTCAACAACGCCGATACCTTGGACGCCTGTTTGCATGAGGTCGACTGGGCGGACGAGATCGTGGTGCTGGATTCCGGTTCAATGGACGCCACCGTCAGCATTGCCGAGCAGCATGGTGCGCGTGTGGGCGTGCATCCGTTCGATGACTACGGCCCGCAGAAGCAACGTGCGTATGACATGGCCAGCCATGACTGGATTCTCAATCTCGATGCCGACGAAATACTGTCGCCCGGCACGCGCGAAATCATCGAGGCCGCGCTGCTCGATCCACGGCATGCCGGCTTTCGATTGCCGCGTCGCGAGCGCATGTTCTGGACCGTGCAACACCGGCTCAGCTGGCGCAACGGTCACCTGCGCCTGTTCGATCGCCGCCGCGGCGGCATGAACGATGTAGACGTGCATGCCGCGGTCGAAGTTCGCGGCCCGGTAAAAACCTTGTGGCATGCCGACTTTGTCAACAACGGCGACGGCGATATCGCCACGCGCGTAGAGAAAATCAATCGATACACCAGCGGAATGGTGGCGTACAAGTTGCGCAAGGGTCAGCGTTTTACCGGCCTGCGCATGGTGCTTTACCCACCGATATTTTTTTTACGGCAGTACATCGGCAAGCGCTATTTTCTCAACGGCTGGGCAGGCTTTATCGCCAGCGTGACGGGCGCGTTCTACGCGTTTCTGAAGTACGCCAAATTGCACGAGGCGCGTCGGACAAAGGGTTAGAGCGACGGCATTCGGCGGCAGGCCGCCCGGATGCATACGGGTCTTGCTGGCTGACGTATGCGTGACGGAGTTTGCCTGGGCATGCCCCCGCACGTTGTTGTCGACAATCTGCCGCGACTAGTACACCGGTGGCATTCCCTCGGGTCGGCTCTTGAAGCGTTTGTGCACCCAAAGATATTGCTCGGGTGCCTCACGCACCATGGCTTCGATGCAGCTGTTGACGCGCGCGGTATCGATCAGGGCATCCGTACTGGGGAAATTTGGCAACGGTGCCCCCAGACGCAGCGCGTAGCCGGCGCCGTTGGGCAGGCGCCGATGAAAAAACGGTATGACCACGGCGCCGGAAAGCCGTGCGAGATGATGCGTGGCGGTGATGGTCGCCGCGGGTATGCCGAAGAACGGCACGAAGACGTTGTCCTTGCTACGCATGTCCTGATCGGGCGCGTACCAGAGCGTGCCGCCGCTGCGCAGATGTTTGACCGTGCCGCGCAGGTCGTCCTTGTCGAACATGGCGGTGGCGTAGCCCAGCCGCGCGCGCAGAATGGCCCACTCAAAGGGCAGCGCGTCCATCTTTCGATACATGCCCGAGATGCGGATACGCTGCGATACCAGTCGGGCGGATAGTTCCAGGTGCGAAAAGTGGCCGCCGACCAACAGCACGCCTTTGCCGTCCGCGCGCGCCTGCTCCAGATGCTCCAGCCCCTCGAAGGTAATCGGGATGCGCGCGATCTTTGCGTCGCTGGCCATCCAGCCGAGCGCGAATTCCACCAGCATCAGGCCGATATCGCTCAGGTTGCGGTTGACCAGATCGCGCTGCGCGATGGCACCCAGTTCGGGAAAGCACAGTGCAATATTGGTTTCGGCAATGTGCCGACGCGCCGACGGAAAACGCATCACCAGCCAGCCCAGACGGTGACCCAGCCAGAGCAACATGGCATAGGGCAGTTGACCAATCAGCCAGATCACGCCGACGCCGATCCAGCCTGCCCAATGGCGAGGCGCAAGCAGCGAACGGGTGAAACGGGGGCGTGGCATGCCGGGCATCGCCGGCATTGTAGCGGGCCGCCTGCGGTCCGGCTCGCCTGCACCACTGTCGCTATACTCGCGCGTTGATTTGTCCATCGACTGGCGAGATCCCGTGCTGCGTTTTCTCTACACCATCGCCATGTACCTGGCCACGCCGTTGCTCGTGCTGCGCCTGCTGGCGCGTGGCGTGCGTTCGCGCCCGTATCATCGGCGCTGGCCGGAGCGCTTCGGCTTTTTCGAGGCGCCCGGCTTCAGCGGCAGCCTGTGGGTTCATGCCGTATCGGTCGGTGAAGTAAACGCGGCCGAGCCGCTGATCAAGGCACTTCAGCGTGACTACCCGAATGCGCCGGTGGTCATCACCACGGTAACGCCGACCGGCACCGCACGGGTTCACCAGCTTTTCGGCGACAGCGTGTTCCACGTCTACCTGCCGTATGACCTTCCGTTCTCGGTAAACCGTTTCTTGCGACGCGTGCGGCCGCGGCTGGCCCTGATCGTCGAAACCGAAATCTGGCCGAACCTTTATATGGCCTGCCACCGCCGCGGCATCCCGTTGATGATCGTCAACGCGCGGTTGTCCGACCGATCGCTGCGCGGCTACAAGCCGCTGCGCAGTCTGGTGCGTTCGTCATTGCGCTGTGTGCAGCAGATTGCCGCGCAGTCGCGTACCGACGCCGCCCGTTATCGATTGCTGGGTGCCGATCCGCGGCAAGTGGTGGTCAGCGGCAATATGAAGTTCGATATGCCGATACCCCAGGGCGCTGCCAGCGATGGTGCGGCCATGCGTGAGCACTGGGGCGCGCAGCGTCCAGTGTGGATGGCGGCGAGCACGCACGAAGGCGAGGAACTGGCGCTACTCCAGGCGCATGTTCAGGTGCTGAAACAGCTGCCCGACGCACTGTTGCTGCTGGCGCCGCGTCATCCCGAGCGCTTTCGCATGGTCGAACAGTCGGTGCGCAGTATGGGTTTCAGTGCGGCCAGTTACAGCGTGGACGGGCTGCCGCTGCCGATGCATCAGGTGTTTGTGATCGATGCGATGGGTCGGCTGATGCCATTTTTTGCCGCCTCGGAAGTCGCCTTTGTGGGCGGCAGCCTGGTGCCGATCGGCGGGCATAACGTACTGGAGCCGGCGGCGCTATCGATACCGGTGCTGGTCGGACCGCATACATTCAATTTCGACGAAATCACCACCAGCCTGATTCGCCAAGGTGGCGCCGAGCGCGTGGCCAGCGCGGAATCGCTGGGCTCCGATGTGCTGGCGCTGCTCGGTGATCCGGTCAAACGCGAGCGCATGGGTCAGGCAGCGCAGCAGGTGTTTGATCGCGAACGCGGTGCGGTGCATCGCATCATGCGGATGATCGATACCTTGTTGCAGGAATGACGTGCCCCGCGAAGCGCTGATTTCGAGCATGCAGAAATAAAAAAACCGGGCTTTCGGCCCGGTTTTTTATGCATGCGTGAACTGCGCCGTGCTTATTGCAGAAGCATGTTGACCGATTCCATGTCCTTGATGCTGATCGTGCCGGCCGCCTGCTTCAGCAACAGCTTGTCGAGTACGTACTGGTGGCGCGCCTGCGAGTAGGTACTCTCCGACGAGGTAAGCGTCTGGATCGCCAGCAGCACATCGGTAATCGTCTTGGTGCCGACGCTGAAGCCGGCACGGGTCGCATCCAGCGCCTTTTGGCCGGAGTCAACCGCGGACTTTCCCGACTGTACTTCGCTGATGCCTGCAATGACCGAGCGGTAATAGTTGAGCGCATCGCGCTTCACCTGACGGCGCTCGCTCTCGGCTGAATCCTGCGCTTCATCGCGCTGATCAATCGACTGACGCACGCGCGATTGAACGGCGCCGCCGCTGAAGATCGGCACCGTCAGCGTAATGCCGGCCGTCGTGCCGTAATCACCGTTGCCGGCGAAGTTGGAGCTGCCGTGCTGCAGCCAGGTCGTGTCCTTGCTGCGCTGGATGGTGGCGGAGATGGTCGGTAGATGACCCGCGCGAGCCGCATTGATGCTGTGCTCTGCGGCCTGGACGCTGTCGATTTGCGAAAGCAGCGTGGGGTTGTACTTCATCGCGTCCTGCACCCAGGCATCGGGGTCGGCCGGCACGGGCGCCTGCAGTGGCAGATCGTCACGCAGACGTTTCAGTTCGCCCGCGGGCTTGCCGGTAATCTGGGTCAGGGCTTCCCGGGCGTCATTGAGGGTGTTTTGCGCGGTGACGGTCTGCGCCTTTGCGGCTTCGTACTGTGCCTTCGCCTGATAGGAATCGGTCACAGCCGACAAGCCGACCTTATAGCGCTGATCTGCCTGATCGAAAGACTGTTTAAAGGACTCTTCGTTGGCCTTGGCGAAGGTCAGGTCATCCTCGTCGGTCAGTACGTCGAAATAGGCGGTGGCCACGCGCACGAACAAATTCTGTTCGGCCGCATTGTAGGTCTGGTCCCCGGCATCGGCCTGCGAATGCGCCGCCTTGAGGTCGGCAATCAAGCTCAGATCCAGAACGGCCTGGGTCAAACTGGCCGAAACATCGCGCGAGCGCACATGACCGGTACTGTCGGTGGTGACCCCGTCAGTCACGCCGGTAGTCGTACCGCTGCTGATGCCGGATGAGTTGCTGCCGCTGGTCTGCGAGAGGCCGTAACTGCCGGATATCTGCGGCAGCAGCAGCGCGCGGGCCTGATCGACGCCTTCGCCAGTGGCGAGTCGGGTGGCATCGGCCTGCGACAGCACCGGATCGTTGGCACGTGCCTGACGATACGCTTCCATCAGATCTTCGCCATGGCTAGGCAGCGAGAGGGTGGCGAGAGCTAACGCCAGGGTGAGCAGCTTGAAACGCATAGGTTGCCTCGTGCGGAAATCGGTCGGGTGCAAATTAAAAGACGAAGCGTTTTGACGGTTCGGCATGAGTCAGGTAGGGCAGGTCGGTTTCAAAAAGCGCTTCTTCACGATAGCGGCCCGCACCCTCGTGAGTGAGTAATGTGGCCTGTTGCACGGGCGACTGCCCGCGCACGACCAGCGCGCGGGCGCCCGGCTTCAGCCAGGTCAGCCAGCGTGCGGGAATGGCGGCTACGGCACCGGTAACGACCAGCGCATCAAACAGCTCGGTCGGCTGCCAGTCGTTGATGGCGTCGCCGGTGACCAGAGTGACGTTGGCAATAGCCGCATTTTGCAGGCGCTTGCCGGCTGCTTCGGTGAAGTCCCTCTGGATGTCGACACTGGTGACCTGGGCCGCCAGACCCGCCAGACAGGCGGTCAGAAAGCCCGATCCGGTGCCGATTTCAAGCACGTGATCGGTCGGCAGCAATTCCAGCGCCTGCAGCACGCGCCCCTCGACCACCGGTTTCATCATCACTTCGCCATGGCCCAGAGGCAGGCAAAGGTCGGCAAAGGCCAGCTGGCGATGCGTGGACGCGACAAAGTCTTCGCGATGCACGCGGCTGATCACGTCAAGCACGCGACCGTCGAGCACTTCCCACGGCCGGACCTGATTTTCCACCATGTTGAGCCGAGCCTGATCGAAATTCATCGCCATGTTGTGTGTGTCCCGTGCCGATCAAATGAGGTTGGAAGCGATTGAAATGTGAGATCAATGGTGTCGATCAAGTTCGCCAGCTTAACGAAGGCAATGACAGACTGCCGGTTGATCTGCCGCATACGAAGTGCCGGAAGTCATCGCGAACGATGAACTCCTAACACGTGGATATATAAATTTCCGGCAATGCCCCGCGTTTGCTGAACGACGTAACGGAGAATTCTGGAAAAATAAATGAACCGCTGCGTATAATAAAGCCCGAATCAATATTTGTGAAGGTGCGAGTATGAGTCTCAGCGCGCAAATCAAATCTCCAGGACCCGGTCGCCCGAAGGACATGGAGAAGCGAGCGGCGATTCTCGCTGCGGCAAAGGCGCTGTTCGTACGCAATGCCTTTGCTGGTACCAGCATGGATGCCATCGCTGCCGATGCCAGCGTCTCCAAGCTGACCGTGTACAGCCATTTCGGTGATAAAGATAACCTTTTTCGGGAAGTGATTAGATCCCGGGTTCAGGATCTGCTGCCGGAAGACCTTTATGCATATAACCCGCAGATCGAGTTCGGTGAAATCCTGCATCGCATCGCGGATGCCCACATGCAGGTCGATTGCGAAAAGGACAGCATTGGCACGCTTCGCGCCATTCTGAGTGATTGCCGTCAGGGCAATCCCCGCTATGGCAAGCTGCTTTGGGAGGAGGGGCCGGCCCGCACCCATGCGCTGATGGAGAAGCTGCTACAGCAGGCGGCCGATGCGGGCGTTCTCACCATTCCCAGCATCAAGACGGCAAGCGTGCAGTTCTTTTCATTGATCAAGGGCGACATGCTCTTGCGTCGACTGTGCGCCTGTGACGAATGCCCGATTGCTGCCGCGGAGGATATCCGGACCATGGCGCGCGCCGGCGTGGAGACTTTTTTGCGCGCCTACCGCGTCCATTGAGTCAGGCGGTCTGAACAACGTTGGACGGTCTTGCACGGTGCGGCAGCGCATCGTCAAGACCGTTCGGCGCAATCGGTTGCAGACAGTCGGAAAAAGATGGGTCAGGTAAGCATCTTCACCTGACTTTTCCACGCGCATTCCTAGTCTGGGAGAGTTTACACGGATATCAACAATCGGGCATCGTGATATCCACTTTCCGAATTTCAGGAGCAAGCCATGGCCAAGGCCAAGCCGTTCGTCACCGACATTGAAAACATTCGTAAGCGCGCACGTCAGGACATTGAAAAGGGTGCGATGACCGCTGGCTACAGCGCGGACCGCACGACTGTAATCAACCTGCTCAACCATGCGCTGGCGACGGAAATCGTCTGTGTGTTGCGTTACAAATATCACTACTACATGGCATCCGGCATCAATTCGCAGAGCGTGAAGTCCGAGTTTCTTGAGCACGCCAACGAAGAGCAGGGTCACGCCGATCTCATCGCCGAACGCATCACCCAGCTCGACGGCAAGCCGAACCTTTCGCCGGAAGGCCTGCTTAGCCGCAGTCACGCCGACTACGTGGAAGGGGTCGACTTGGTCGACATGATCAAGGAGAACCTTGTAGCTGAGCGCATCGCAATCGACAGCTACCGCGAAATCATTGATTACATCGGTGCCGATGATCCGACGACGCGTCGCATGCTGGAAGGCATTCTGGCCATGGAAGAAGAGCACGCAGAGGACATGAACACCTTGCTGGAACAGCTGGGAAAGAAAGGCGAGCCGGCCAAACCCGCGCCGTCCGAGAAGCCCGCTGTCGCAAAAAAGCACTGAGTTCATCGACTACGCGGTTGTCGCCCAAAGCGTCAGCCAAATAAAAAGGGAACGACTTATTCGTTCCCTTTTTTATTGCCGCGGGCTTTTATTCCGGTATGTTGATCACCAGCCGGCCAGCGCCAGTTTGCCGACGGTTTTACCAGACTCCAGTTGCTGATGCGCCTGCCGAAGGTTCGCAGCGGAAATCGGTGTCAGCGTCGCCGTTCGGGTCGTACGAAGTTCGCCCGCGTCGATGAGTCTGGCCACGCGTCGAAGTATCTCGCCCTGCTCATGTTGATCTGCGGTCCGGAAACGCGGGCGCGTAAACATCATTTCCCAATGAATGCCGATGCACTTGGCTTTGTACGGGTCGCCAATGCCCAGCTCGCCTTTGGGCTCCACGATCAGTCCAACGTGACCCTGCGGCGAGAGAATCTCGCCGATCGTTTTCCAGTAAAGGTCTGTATCAGCCAAATTCAGCACCGCGTTGACTTCTGCATAACCGAGTGCCGCCAGCTGCGCCGGCAGCGGCTGGCGATGATCGATGACGTGGTGTGCGCCCATCTCCCGGCACCAGTCCGTGGTTTGAGGACGCGACGCTGTGGCAATCACGGTAAACCCCGCACGCCGCGCGAGCTGGATGGCGATGGAGCCAACCCCGCCCGCCCCGGCGATGATCAGCAGCGATTTGCCTTCGCCCCCTTTCTCGCTGTCGAAAGGCATGCGTTGAAACAGCAGCTCCCAGGCGGTAATTGCGGTCAGCGGTAGCGCTGCTGCATCCGCCATGTCGATGGATGCTGGGGCATGGCCAACCAGGCGGGCATCAATCAGCTGGTACTGGGCGTTGCTGCCGGGACGGGTAATGTTGCCAGCGTAATACACGCGGTCACCGCTTTTGAAACCGCTAGCCGATTCGCCGACAGCCTGCACCACACCGGCGGCGTCATAACCCAGAATTTTCGGCGTGGATTCCACCGCGGGCTTTGGTGCGCGCACCTTGGTGTCGACTGGGTTCACCGAAACCGCTTCGATGCGTACCAGCAGATCATGACTGTCGGCGACCGGCTTGGGTAGATCCATGTCGACCAATGAACGTGGATCGTCAATGGGCAGGTAGTAGGTCAGGGCAACAGCTTTCATGGCGTATCCAGAGAGGTGTGAGTCGCGGACAGCCTAGCCGGCACCGGGTGAGCATGCGGTTCAGGCGGTTTGCCAAAAAAAACGCGACGTCTCCGTGGAAACGCCGCGCCTTTAATTCATGAGCCATCAAATCCGGTTCAGTGCTGGCTTTGCTTGTAGCGCTCAACGCCGGCGAGAATCTCGGCCTTCGCCTCGTCCGCATTGACCCAGCCGTCGATCTTGACCCACTTGCCTTTTTCCAGATCCTTGTAGTGCTCGAAAAAATGGCCGATGCGCTCCAGCCAGTGGCCGGAAACACCGTCCATGTCGTTGATGTGCGCGTAGCCCGGAAAAACCTTGGCCGAAGGAATCACCACCAGCTTTTCGTCGCTGCCGGCTTCGTCGGTCATCTTGAGCATGCCCACCGGGTGGCAGCGGATGACGGAGCCCGGGATCAGCGGCAACGGCAGGATGACCAGCGCGTCCAGCGGATCGCCGTCGCCACCGAGCGTGCCCGGCACGTAGCCGTAGTTGCATGGGTAGCGCATCGGCGTGGACAGGATGCGATCGACAAAAATCGCGCCGCTTTCCTTGTCCACTTCGTACTTGACCGGCTCGGCATCCTTGGGGATTTCGATGATGACGTTTATGTCGTTCGGCACGTCGCGGCCGGCGGAGACGAGATGCAGTCCCATGGAGTGTCCTCAAGAAGTGGTTGAAAAGTCGACTGCCGAGGATACGCGAAACCCTGTTGCAGCGCAGTAATGAAGCCGGCGCGCCGCTTGTCAGGCTCTTTTATAAGGTCGTTCGCGCAGCCATTTGGTGGCGATCCACTTTTCGCCGCGGATTACCGGCAGCCCGGCGTGCAGCGAACTCTTGTCGCCGCTGTCATAGGCGAAATAGACGGCCGATCCGCGTCGTGCCGTCACCGTGAGCCCGATCTCCGGGAAAGCCGTGCCGCCGCCCTGATCCGGCGTATTCAGATACATCACGATGCTGGCAATGCGTTGGCCACCCATGGCCGTGATGGCAGAAAACCCCGGTAGTTCCGGATCAAACCAGTCGAAGTGCGGCTCGTATTCCTGGCCGGGCAGGTAATGCAGAATCTGCAGGCCTTCACCATGATCGACCGGCATGTCCAGCAGGTCGGCCAGGCGCTGCTCGATGGTGCCGATCAGCGGCAGTTCGTTGATCGTGAAGAACATGCCTTCACTGGTGCGGCGATGATCGATTTGATTTTTGCCGTCGGTATCGACAGTCAGCGCGCGCTTCAAACGCGGTCGTGCGAGCTCGATCAGCTCGGCGCACTCGCTTTCCAGCAGCAGCCCGTCCAGCAGGCGCACCGCGGGTTCATCCACGCTGATGGAGACGTCGACGCGATGACCGCCAACCGTGACGCCGGGCGCTTCGGGATGACGGGTGCGCTTGCCTTGCGGCGCCCGTGATGCGGTAGGTTGCGTGGTCGAATTGAGCGCCGCTAGAGAAAGCTTCAGCACGTCGGCGACGATGCTGCGGCTCTGGCGTGGGTCATAACCACTCTGTTTCATCAACTGCAGCACATCCTGCACGCTGTGACCGGCGCGCGTCGTGGAGAGTATCCATTCGCGCAGTTCGGGGCGGATCGACGGGCGTGAGTTCATGGCGGCGTGGCTGAGTCGATGACGTTGAAAGCTTACTTTAGCCGCGGCAGCAGGTGAAAGTTGTGAGGGCGGCCCGCTGCCGATGCCATAAAGCAACGAGCCGGCAACAGCCGGCTCGTTGAAGTCCCCATCGTCGGCAACTTATTTCAGCTGATCCCACAGGAAGTCGTACGCCAGCGCATGCATCAGCGCCGCCTGCTTGTTGTCCGCGCCCGCGCCGTGTCCGCCTTCGAGGTTCTCGTAAAACCACACGTCGGGGTGGCCCATCGCCTGCATCTTCGCCGCCATCTTGCGCGCCTGCACCGGGCCGACGCGGTCATCGCTGGTAGTGGTGTAGAACAGCACGGGCGGGTAATGGCCGTCCTTCTTCACGTTCTGGTACGGCGAAAACGTCTGGATGAATTTCCAGTCCGCCGTGTCCGGGTCGCCGTATTCGGCCATCCACGACGCGCCGGCCGACAGGTGCGTGTAGCGCTTCATGTCGAGCAGCGGCACCTCGCAGGCGATCGCGCCGAACAGCTGTGGATAAATCGTCAGCATGTTGCCCATCAGCAGGCCGCCGTTGCTGCCGCCCTCGGCGCCCAGGTGCTTGGCCGAGGTGACGCCGCGTTTGACCAGATCCTCGGCGACCGCCGCAAAATCTTCATACGCACGCGGGCGATTGGCCTTCAGCGCCGCCTGATGCCACTGCGGACCGTACTCGCCGCCGCCGCGGATATTGGCCAGCACATACACGCCGCCGCGATCCAGCCACGCGCGGCCGATGCTGCCGCTGTAGTGCGGCGACAGCGACACTTCGAAGCCGCCATAGCCGTACAGCAGGGTGCGGTTGGAGCCATCGAGCTTGATGCCCTTCGGGGCGATTTCGAAGTACGGCACGCGGGTGCCGTCTTTCGAGGTGACGAAATGCTGGGTCACTTCGAACTTCGACGCGTCGAAGAAGGCCGGATCCTGCTTGATCGTCTCGGCCGGCACGCTGCCCAGCACACCCCGCTGCAGCGAGGACGGGGTGAGGAAGCCGGTGACGTCGAGCCAGTATTCGTCGCTGTTGTCGGGGTCGGTATCGGCCACGCTAATCGAGCTGAGCGCCGGTGCGTTTGGCACGGCGTCGCGTTTCCAGTCGGCCGTCGCGTTGATGTGGTCCGGCGGCGTGAGCACTTCCAGGCGGCTCTTGACGTCATCGAGCACGTCGAGAATCAGGTGATGCTGGGTCCACGCATAGGAATCCAGCGACGTGTGCGCATCGGGTTTGAACAGCACAGTAAACGCGGGCTTGCCGGCCATGAAGGCGTCGAAGTTCGCCGCCAGCAGCGCGCCGGAGGGATAGGTGGCGCCGCCTATCGTCCACGCCGAGCGCGTCTGCACGATCAGCCATTCACGATGCGCGTCCGCGCTGGCATCGGTGGGCACATCGACACGAACGAGCTTGTCGTCCTTGCGCTGGTACAGCTCGCTATGGAAAAAGTCTTTCGCCACCGAGACAAAATCCCGTTTAAAACCCGGCGTGCGATCGTGCATCGCGCCGATCGCCAGATCGGTCGTCTTGCCTTCGTACACGGTCTTGGCCTCGGCGATGGGCGTGCCGCGCTTCCATTCCTTGACGATGCGCGGGTAGCTCGATGCGGTCATCGTGCCAGGGCCGAAATCGGTGCCGACATACACGGTGTTCTCGTCGATCCAGCTGGCCTCGGTCTTGGCGATCGGCAATTCGAAGCCGTCCTTGACGAAGGATTTACTCGGAATGTCGAACTCGCGCACGGTCACCGCGTCGCCGCCGTCGGGCGACAGCGACAGCAGGCAGCGCGTGTAGGCCGGCTTCAGGCATTGCGAGCCCTTGAACACCCAGCGCTTGTTCTCGGCCTTGTTCAGCGCATCGATGTCGAGCAGTACCTCCCACTGCGGTGCGGGCTTGCGATATTCGGCCAGCGTGGTGCGGCGCCAGATGCCGCGCGGGTTGGCCTTGTCGCGCCAGAAGTTGTAGAGGTGGTCACCCATGCGGCTGACCGCGGGAATGCGCGCGTCGGAGTCAAGCACTTCGAGGATGCTGTCGCGCGTCTTGTCGAATTCGGCGTTGCCGACGAACTGCTTGGTGGTCTTGGCGTTTTCGGTCTTGACCCAGTCCATCGCGCGAGCGCCGTGGATGTCTTCCAGCCATAGGTACGGATCGTCGGAGGCCTGAGCGCCGGTTGATGCGGCCGCGGGGGTATTGCCATCAGCGTGAGTTGTATTCATGCCTACCAGTGTGACGCCGAGAGCCAGCATCAGCCAGACCGATTTCATCGTATGCGCCTCGTGTGCGAAGGGTGGGGAGGGTGGGGAGGGACAGCGTGTTGACGCAGGCCGCCAGCGTTCGAGCCTAACCGCAGCCCGTTGTTGCCGCCTGTGACTAAAGTCAGGGTGAGCTGTTTGGTAAGGGCATAAAAAATCCCGCCGAAGCGGGATTTTCCTCTACGCGTCATCGATAGCCTTAGAGCAGGGGGATCAGCAGCAGGGCGACGATATTGATGATCTTGATCAACGGATTCACTGCCGGCCCCGCCGTGTCCTTGTACGGATCGCCCACGGTGTCGCCGGTGACCGCGGCCTTGTGCGCCTCCGAACCCTTGCCGCCGTGGTGGCCGTCCTCGATGTACTTCTTGGCGTTGTCCCAGGCGCCGCCGCCGGTGGTCATCGAGATCGCCACGAACAGGCCGGTGACGATGGTACCGATCAGCACGCCGCCCAGCGCCTTCGGCCCCAGCAGCAGGCCGACCACGATTGGCACCGCCACCGGCAGCAGTGAAGGCACGATCATTTCGCGGATCGCCGACTTGGTCAGCATGTCGACCGCGCGGGAGTATTCCGGCTTGGCCGTGCCCAGCATGATGCCGGGGATATCGCGGAACTGACGGCGCACCTCCTCGACCACCGCACCGGCGGCACGTCCCACCGCTTCCATCGCCATCGCGCCGAACAGGTAAGGAATCAGGCCGCCGATCAGCAGACCGATGATCACCATATGGTCGGACAGGTCGAACGTCATCGGCACGTAGGTTGTGCCATTAAGAACGGCCCTGGCCTGTGCGGCCACGTCGAGGTTGTGCGTGTAGTCGGCAAACAGCACCAGCGCGGCCAGCGCCGCCGAGCCGATCGCATAACCCTTGGTGACCGCCTTGGTCGTGTTGCCCACCGCGTCGAGCGGGTCGGTGACGCCGCGCACCTCCGGCGGCAGGTCGGCCATTTCGGCAATGCCGCCGGCGTTGTCGGTGATCGGGCCGTAGGCGTCCAGCGCCACAATCATGCCGGCCATCGACAGCATCGCCGTGGCGGCAATCGCGATACCGTAAAGACCGCCGAGCGCAAACGCACCCCAGATCGCGAAGCACACCGCGATCACCGGCAGCGCGGTCGATTTCATCGACACGCCCAGGCCCGCGATGATGTTGGTGCCGTGGCCGGTGGTCGAGGCGGCGGCGATGTGCTGCACCGGCTTGTATTGCGTACCGGTGTAGTACTCGGTCACCCACACGATCACGCCGGTGAGAAGCAGGCCGATCAGCGAGCAGCCCCACAGGTTGATCGCGCCGTGGCCGAAGCCGGTCATCAGTTGCGTGGTGATTGGATAGAACGCGGCGGCAGCAAGCACCGCCGAAACGATGACGCCCTTGTACAGCGCGCCCATGATCGAGCCGCCCTGCTTCACTTTGACGAACAGCGTGCCGATGATCGAGGCGATGATCGACACCGCGCCCAGCAGCAGCGGATACAGCACGGCGTTCGGGCCGACCTCGTCGCCCATCAGGCCACCGAGCAGCATGGTCGCGATCACGGTCACCGCGTAGGTTTCGAACAGGTCAGCGGCCATGCCGGCGCAGTCGCCGACGTTGTCGCCGACGTTGTCCGCGATCACGGCCGGATTGCGCGGGTCGTCTTCGGGAATGCCGGCTTCGACCTTGCCGACCAGGTCCGCGCCCACGTCCGCACCCTTGGTAAAGATGCCGCCGCCCAATCGCGCGAAAATCGAAATCAGCGAGCTGCCGAAGGCCAGGCCGACCAGCGCATGCAGCGCCACTTCGCCGTGCATGCCCATCTGATTGAGCACGATCCAGTAACCGGCGACGCCTAGTAGCGCAAGACCGACTACCAGCATGCCGGTGATCGCGCCGCCGCGAAACGCCACGTCCATCGCCGGGCTGAGCCCGTTACGCGCCGCCTCCGCCGTACGCACATTGGCGCGCACGGAGACATTCATGCCGATATAACCGGCGGCGCCCGAAAGAATCGCGCCGAGCAGAAAGCCGATCGCCGTTGGCCAGTTGAGAAAGAAGCCGATCAGCAGCAACAGCACCACGCCGACGATGCCGATGGTGCGGTACTGGCGGTTGAGGTAGGCGCCGGCGCCTTCCTGAATTGCCGCTGCGATTTCCTGCATGCGCGCGTTGCCCGGCGATTGCGCCAGGATCCATCTTGCCGAAACCGCGCCGTAACCAATTGCTATCAACGCACACGCCAGAACGACGATCCACCAGCCATATTGCAGCAGCATCGGAGCCTCCCACGAGTAGTCACCCTAGTGCCGGGTTGTCTATCGGCAAACCCGGAGATAGCCGTCCCGTTAGGGCGGTTACGCCGAGTATAGGCAGACCACGCCGCGCATCCTGTTGTGCGGCGCAATGCGCTGGCAACGTGGCGATGCTGCATCAAAGCACGCAGGGAGCTTGCTTCAAAAGATCAGCCGATCAAGCCGGCGTGCGGGGCTTTGGAAGCCGGCAACATTCGATCAAGGCGCAAACTCCGGCAGCTTCTTCGCCACCGCCACGTTCTTCAATTCCACGTAGCGAGGCAGGCCGTCCTTGCCGTAAGGGAGCGCCGCTTCGCCCGCGATCAACGGACTCAGGTAACGCCGCGCCGCGGCGGTAATGCCGAAGCCGTCGCGGGTGATGAAGCTCTTCGGCATTTTCTTTTCGTGGTTGGCGACCTTGCTCAAGGGTGCCGGCTGGATATTCCAGCGGTACGGCGCATCGCTGCTGCGCACGATGACCGGCATCACTGCGTTCATGCCCTTCAGCGCGTAGTCGACCGCGGCCTTGCCGACGGCGTAGGCCTGTTCAGCATCGACCTTCGACGCCGCGTGGCGGGCGGAGCGCTGCAGATAATCCGGCAGCGCCCAGTGGTATTTGTAGCCGAGCTTCTCCTTAACGAGCGCGGCCAGCACGGGCGCCACACCGCCGAGCTGGGCATGCCCGAACGCGTCGCGGCCACCCGCCTCGGCGAGGAACTGACCGGCCGCATTGCGCACGCCCTCGGAGGCGACCACGGTGCACCAGCCCACGCGTTCGACGGTGGCTTTGACCCTGGCAAGAAAGGCCGCCTCGTCGAAGACATTCTCGGGAAACAGGATGATGTGCGGCGCCGCGTCGGCGCTTTCGCCGGCGAGCCCCGCCGCCGCGGCGATCCAGCCCGCGTGCCGGCCCATCACTTCGAGAATGAAGACCTTGGTCGAGGTTTCGGCCATCGAGGCGACGTCGAGGCTGGCCTCGCGCGTGGAGATGGCGATGTATTTGGCGACCGAGCCGAAGCCAGGGCAGCAGTCGGTTACCGCCAGATCGTTGTCCACCGTCTTGGGCACGCCGATGCAGCGGATGTCGTAGTTAAGTGCCTTGCCGAGCTGCGAGATTTTCAGCGCGGTATCGGCCGAGTCGTTGCCGCCGTTGTAGAGAAACCAGCGGATGTCATGCGCGCGAAACACCTCGATCAGCCGCTCGTACTCGGCGCGGTTGGCTTTCAGTGACTTCAGCTTGTAGCGGCACGAGCCGAACGCGCCGCCGGGCGTATGCCGGAGCGCGGCAATCGCACTTTTCGATTCTTTCGACGTATCGATCAACTCCTCGCGCAGCGCGCCGAGAATGCCGTTGCGCGCAGCGAACACTTTCAGTCTCTTGGCGCGCGCCATTTCGATCACGCCAGCGGCGGTGGCGTTGATGACCGACGTCACGCCGCCGGACTGGGCATAAAGTAGGTTGCCGGTAACGGCGGGCAGACGACGGTTCGAGCTCATGGGCATCCTCATTGATGGCAACAGATGGGGCGAGACAGGGGTTGGACAGCTTAGCAACGGCTGGCGGCAGGCCTTTTGGCAACAGGTATTTGGGAAGCCGCAAACGGTGCCTGCCGTTTGACGGCATCCGGCACAGCCGCTAATTTGAGAGCTTAATCTGAGAATGAAGCGGACTGCGGCAGTGTGCGGCAGCCCGTGAAACGTGTGGAGCATTATGCGACTGGTCCTACTTGGTGCGCCCGGCTCGGGCAAAGGTACGCAGGCGACCTCTCTGAAGACGGAGTTGGGCGTGCCGCATATTTCGACCGGCGACATGCTGCGCGCGTCCGTGGCGGCGGGCACCGAGATGGGACTCAAAGCCAAGGCCGTGATGGATGCGGGCCAGTTGGTGTCGGACGATATCCTGCTCGGCATGCTGGGCGAGCGACTGACGCACGATGATGCCAGGGCCGGTTTCATCCTTGACGGGTATCCGCGCAACCTGGCCCAGGCCGATGCACTCGATCATCTGCTGGCCAAGATCGGTCAGCCGCTCGATGCGGTGATCAAGCTGGAAGTGCCAAACGAGGTGATCGTCAGCCGCTGCGAAATTCGTTTCAAGGCCGAGGGCCGCGCCGACGACAATCCGGACACGGTGCGCAAGCGTCTGGCCATCTACGCCGAACAGACCGCGCCGGTCGCTGATTTTTATGCGCGCCGCGGCAAGCTGCAGGTGGTTGATGGCGTAGGTGAACTGAGCGCCGTCACCGCACGCGTCAAGCAGGCGCTGCAGGACACCTCGGCCGCACACGGCTGACCGCCAAAGTCGCCGCAAGACGGCTAACGCTTCACTTTTAGTTTTGGGCGGTGCACCTGCCGCACGCCCCGATCCACCTCATCAAGGCCTGCCATGCGTCTGCACATTCTCGGCATCTGCGGCACCTTCATGGGCGGCGTAGCGGCGCTGGCGCGCGAGCTGCGCCTCGCGGTCGAAGGTTCGGACAGCAACGTCTATCCGCCCATGAGCACCCAGCTCGAAGCCCTCGGTATCCAGTTGATGCAGGGCTATACCGCGGCGCATCTGCAGGCCTCGCCCGAACGCGACGCGCCTGATCTGATCGTCGTCGGCAACGCCATGACGCGCGGCAACCCCGCTGTGGAATACATGCTCGATGAGCATCTGCGCTATATCTCCGGCCCGCAGTGGCTGGGCGAGACGCTGCTGGTCGATCGCGACGTGCTGGCCGTCGCCGGCACGCACGGCAAGACCACCACCACCAGCCTGCTGGCGCATCTGCTGGACAGCGTCGGATTGGCGCCGGGCTTCCTGATCGGCGGCGTGCCGGGCAATTTCGGCGTGTCGGCGCGGCTGGGCAGCGGCCGGCCGTTCGTGATCGAGGCCGACGAATACGACACCGCGTTTTTCGACAAGCGCTCCAAGTTCGTGCATTACCGGCCGCGTATCGCGATCCTCAACAATCTCGAATACGACCATGCGGATATTTTCCCCGACGTGGCGGCGATCCAGCGCCAGTTTCACCATCTGGTGCGCACCGTGCCCGGCAACGGCCGGCTGATCGTCAACGCGCACGACGAGCGTCTGGCCGAAGTGCTCGCGATGGGCTGCTGGACGCCGGTGGAAACCTTCGGCATCGGTCGTGGCGACTGGCAGGCCACGCTGATCGAAGCTGACGGGTCAGCGTTTGCCGTGCATCGTGCGGGCAAGTTGATCGGCGAAGTGCATTGGTCGCTGCTCGGCCATCACAGCGTGATGAATGCGCTGGCCGCGCTCGCTGCGGCGACGGCAGCCGGCGCCGATCCGCGCGCGCTGCTGTCGGCGTTCGCTTCCTTTGAAAGCGTCAAGCGGCGGATGGAGCTGGTGGGCCAAGCGAACGGCGTGCGCGTGTACGATGACTTCGCGCACCACCCCACCGCAATCGCCACGACGCTTGCCGGCCTTCGCGCCAGTGTCGGCAAAGCGCGCATTCTGGTTGCGCTGGAGCCGCGTTCCAATTCGATGCGCCAGGGTGCCCATGCGGACGCGCTGGCGCCTTCGCTCGCTGACGCCGATGCGGTGTTCTTTCTGCATCGCGCCGAGCTGGCGTGGGACGCAAGTCAGGTAACCGCCGCGCTCAGCGGGCGCGGCCGGGCCGTGCCAACGGTGGACGCGTTGATCGACGCGCTTGCCGGGCAAGCCGAACCGGGCGACCAGGTGATCTTCATGTCCAACGGCGGCTTCGAAGCCGCGCCCAGGCGCTTTTTCGAACGACTGCGTTCGGCCTGAATGCGCGTTGGCCCATGCAACGCGAACGCGGGCGCCGAAGTCGTGTTTGTCGATGAAGGAGGGCGATCGTGGTTCGTCACGCGCGCACTCGCTACACTCAGGCAATGGCCGCTCAATCTCCACTTATCGAGATGCCCCTGTTTCCGCTGGGTACGGTGCTGTTTCCCCGTGGCCAGCTGCAGCTGCGTATCTTTGAACCGCGCTATCTCGATCTGGTGCGGGAATGCACGCGCCACAACACCGGTTTCGGCGTTTGCCTGATTCTCGAGGGTCACGAAGTCGGCGAGCCGAGCACGCCCGCTGCAGTCGGCACAATCGCGCATATTCAGGATTTTGACCGCGACGAAGATGGCCTGCTCGGCATTGTCGCCACGGGCGGATCGCGCTTTCGGGTCAATCGCAGCCGTGTGCGTGCGGACGGACTGCTGCGCGGCGATATCGAGCTATGGGAGGCGGAGCCGGAGATTCCCGTACCGGTGGAGTTTGCCCTGCTGCAAAGTATTCTCGAGCGATTGATCGAGACGATGGCACCGCACTGGCACGACGCGCCGCGCAGTGCCTACGAGGACGCCAGCTGGGTCGGCTACCGGCTGGCCGAACTATTGCCGCTGGATGCCACCGAGCAGCAACATATGCTCGAGCTGACCGACCCGCTGCTGCGATTGGCAGAGCTGCGCGACATCCTGCCGCGATTTCAGAAACCCTGACGCGCGCCGTAAACTGTCTGGTCTCTGGAAATTCGATGGAAGCCACGCGCATGAGCAGTCTCGCCGGCAAAACCCTCTTCATCACCGGTGCCTCGCGCGGTATCGGTCTGGCGATCGCGCTGCGTGCGGCACGCGACGGCGCAAATATCGTGATCGCAGCGAAGAGCTCGGTGGCGAATCCAAAACTGCCCGGCACGATTCATAGTGCGGCCGAAGCGATCGAGGCGGCTGGCGGTCGTGCCTTGCCGCTGAAGGTAGACATCCGCGAAGAGGATCAGGTGCGCGCAGCCGCCGCGCAGGCGGCGGAGCATTTTGGCGGTATCGACATCGTGGTCAACAACGCCAGCGCGATCTGGCTGGCCGGCACTGCCGAGACGCCGATGAAACGCTTCGACCTGATGCAGCAGGTCAATGCGCGCGGCACGTTTCTGGTCACCCAGAGCTGCCTGCCGTATCTCAAACAGGCCAGCAATCCGCATGTGCTCATGCTCTCGCCGCCGCTGAATCTTGATCCGAAATGGTTCGCCCAGCACACCGCGTACACCATCGCAAAATACGGTATGAGCCTGTGCGTGCTGGGCATGAGCGCGGAGTTCGCGCCGCTCGGCATTGCGGTCAATGCGCTGTGGCCGCGCACGGTGGTGGCCACCGCGGCGATCGGCATGATCGATGGCGTCCGGCCGGAGCAATGCCGTAGGCCCGACATTGTGGCCGACGCGGCGCACGCCATATTGACCCGGCCGTCGCGTAATTACACCGGCCACTTCGCCATCGACGATGACGTGTTGCGTGAGGAAGGTGTCTCCGATCTCGATCGTTACGCCGTCGTGCCGGGCAGCAACCTGCTGCCGGATTTTTTTCTGGACTGAATGGATCCCGGCTGATGGACTCAGCCTTGATCGTCGTTACCCTGGGGCCGCGTTTTCAGCGCAGCCGGAGCCGAGCATGCAAGCAACCAATGATTTTGTTTCACACGACCCAACAATGCCGCAGGACGCTGGACAGAGCGAGCCGACAATGAGCCATGACAGTAAAAGCGTGCCAGGAAACAACACCCCGGCGCTGGTTGCCATGGCTAAACGCTACTGGCTGCCGGTGTACAAGCCGCGCGCGGTGGTGCTCGATCATGGCAAAGGTTCGCGGGTATGGGATAGCGAAGGTCGCAACTACATCGATTTCGGCGCCGGCATCGCGGTGAATGCGCTGGGTCATCAGGATCCCGACCTGGTCGACGCACTTACCACGCAGGCGCACAAGCTCTGGCACAGCAGCAACGTGTTCTACACCGAACCACCGCTGCGTCTGGCGCAGGAGCTGGTTCGTGCTGCGGGGTTTGCCGAGCGCGTGTTTCTGTGCAACTCCGGCGCGGAAGCCAACGAGGCAGCGATCAAGCTCGTGCGCAAGTGGGCCACGTCACAGGGCCGGCCGCCGGAGCGTCGCGTCATTCTCACCTTCCACGGTTCATTCCACGGCCGCACGCTGGCGACCGTCACCGCGACGGCACAGCCGAAATATCAGGAAGGCTACGAGCCGCTGCCGGGCGGTTTCCGTTATCTCGCCTTCAACGACGTTGCTGCACTGGAAACGGCATTCGCCCACGGTGACGTCGCGGCGGTAATGCTGGAACCCGTGCAGGGTGAGGGCGGCGTGGTACCTGCGGCCCCCGGGTTTCTGCGGCGCGTTCGCGAACTCTGCGACCAGCACGATGCGTTGCTGGTGCTGGATGAAATCCAGTGCGGCATGGGCCGGACCGGTACGTTGTTCGCGCATGTACAGGACGAAATAAAACCCGATATCGTGACGCTGGCCAAGGCGCTCGGTTGCGGCTTTCCGATCGGCGCGATGCTGGCGGGCGACAAGGTGGCGCAGGTCATGCAGTACGGCGCGCATGGAACCACCTTCGGTGGCAATCCGATGGCCGCGGCGGTGGCGCGTGTGGCGCTGGCCAAGCTGTCGTCCGCGGCTGTGCTTGAAAATGTGCAGCGGCAGGCTCGCGCATTGCGCACGGGACTGGCAGTCATCAACGATGACCTGCAGCTGTTTGCCGAAGTGCGCGGTCGTGGCTTAATGATTGGCGCCGTGCTTGCCGACACGTGGAAGGGCCGGGCCGGCGACGTGCTTGATCACGCTGCTGCGCACGGCCTCCTGCTGCTGCAGGCTGGACCGGATGTCTTGCGTTTCCTGCCGCCGCTGAACATTTCCGATGCGGATGTAGCCGAAGGCCTTGATCGGCTGCACGCGGCACTGCGCGATTTCGTCGCTGCTTGAACACATTCAATCGACAGGAAGAAAACAGGGCATGAAATATCTGCACAGCATGGTTCGGGTGCGCGACCTCGATGCGTCGTTGCGCTTTTACTGCGAGGGTCTCGGGCTCAAGGAAGTTCGCCGCAAGGACGTTCCGGCCGGCAAGTTCACGCTGGTGTTTCTGGCGGCAGAAGAAAGCCCCGAAGCAGAAATCGAGCTGACCTATAACTGGGGCTCCGAAGAAGACTATGGCACGGCGCGCAATGTCGGCCACCTCGCTTTTCAGGTCGATGATATTTATGCCACCTGCGCGCGACTGCAGGCGATGGGCTACACCATCAACCGGCCGCCACGCGATGGCCATATGGCGTTCGTGCGTTCGCCCGATCTGGTTTCCGTCGAACTTCTGCAGGACGGCAGCCTGCCCGCGCAGGAGCCGTGGGCGTCGATGGCCAATACCGGCATCTGGTAAGCGCGGCTGTTCGAGTTGCGCGCTTTTAAGGCGAAATCGCGCGCGGGCTGGGTCAGGCGCGCGCCTCGCGCATGGATTCGCGCGCGGCCTGCAGCGTGTTGGCGATATCCGTTTCGCTGTGCGCGCTGGAAATAAAGCCTGCCTCGAAAGCCGAAGGCGCCAGGTACACGCCACGCTTAAGCATGCCGTGAAAGAAGCGGTTGAACATGGCGCCGTCGGCGGCACTCGCCTGCGCCAGCGTGTGCACCTTCTCCGCGGTGAAGAACAGGCCAAACATGCCGCCGACATGGTTGCTGCTGAAAGGCACGCCTTCGTCATCGGCCACCGACTGCAGCCCCTCCACCAGCGTTTGCGTCTTCGCCGAGAGCGCCTCGTGAAAACCGGGCGCCTGAATCAATTCGAGTATCGCCAGGCCCGCCGCCATGGCCACCGGATTGCCACTCAGCGTGCCGGCCTGGTAGATCGGCCCGGCCGGCGCGATATGTTCCATCAACGCACGGCGGCCGCCGTAAGCGCCCACCGGCATGCCGCCGCCGATGATCTTGCCGAGGCAGGTGATGTCGGGCGTTATGCCATAAAGCGCCTGCGCACCGCCGAGTGCCACGCGAAAGCCGGTCATCACTTCGTCGAAAATCAACAACACGCCGTGCTGCGTGCAGAGTTCGCGCAACAAAGGCAAATAGCCGTCCAAAGGCGGAATGCAGTTCATGTTGCCGGCAACAGGCTCGATGATCAGTGCCGCGATGTCGTTGCCGTATTCGGCGAATATGGCCTTGGCTGCGTTGATGTCGTTATATGGCAGCGTCAGCGTCAGATCGGCATTGGCCTTCGGTACACCTGGTGAGGTGGGTACGCCAAAGGTCAGCGCACCGGAGCCGGCTTTCACCAGAAAGCTGTCGCCGTGGCCGTGATAGCAGCCTTCGAATTTCAGAATCTTGCTTCGCCCCGTCGCTCCACGCGCCAGTCGTATGGCCGACATGGTGGCCTCGGTACCCGAGTTGACCATGCGCACCATTTCTATCGATGGAACCAGTCGTGTAATGGTCTCGGCCATCGTGATTTCTGCCGCACACGGCGTGCCGAACGACAATCCGTTCTTCACGGCCTTTTCCACCGCTTCGCGCACGGCAGGATGATTGTGGCCGGCGATCATCGGCCCCCACGAACCGACGTAATCGATATAGCGTTTGTCCTCGACGTCCCATAGATACGGACCATCCGCACGCGCCGTGAAAAAAGGTTCGCCGCCCACGGACTTGAACGCGCGTACCGGCGAATTGACGCCGCCGGGCATCAGATTTAGTGCTTTATGAAAGAGTTCGTGATTGCTGCTCATGCGGGTGTTCCGTGGTCGGTTGAATACAGGTCAGCGAAGCGTCGTGCGGCGGCGCGCACGTCATGAGCGCCGAAAACTGCCGACACCGCGGCAATGAAATCTGCGCCGGCGTCGACAATCGACTGGCCATTGTCCGGCGTGATGCCACCAATCGCTACACGCGGAATGCCGAGTGCGACCGTTTGCTTCAGCAAATCGATCGATGCATACCCCGCGTGCGGCTTGGTGGGCGATGCAAAGAACGCCCCGAATGACACATAGCTTGCGCCGCCGCGCGCGGCCGCCTGCGCTCGATCCAGCGAAGCAAGGCATGACACACCAATGATGACGTTCTTCCCGAGCGCTGCGCGTGCGCTCGCCAGGTCGATGTCTTCGGGACCAAGATGTACGCCGTCAGCGCCAACCACTTTGGCCAATTCGACATCGGCATTGATAATTAGTGGCACGCCATGGCGGCTGCAGAGGCGTTTCAAAGCGAGTGCTTCGTCCAAGCGTCGCGCTGAGTCAGGGGTCTTGTCCCGGTATTGCAAGACGCGGGCGCCACCGGCAAGAGCCTGCTCGGCAACCTCAAGCAAATCGGAGCGCGGTCCATCGGTAATGACATACAAGCCATGGGCTTTCAGCTGTGCGAACGAATTCAAACCATTTCCCTTAAATCCATGTTGCTTGAGTAGGTATGATGCGCCGGCGGCTTTCGCAATGACGGGCGAGTTGCGAGAATGCACCATCTCCTTGTCATCAAAGAAGCCCAGCCATGAGTCAGAGTTCTTCCGAAACAGCAAACCGCAAGTGGATGTGTGTTGTGTGCGGTTACATCTATGACGAGGCTATTGGCGTGCCTGATGAGGGTATTGCTGCGGGAACGCGCTGGGAAGATGTGCCCGAGACGTGGACCTGCCCAGATTGCGGCACCACGAAAGACGATTTCGAAATGATCGAAATTGACTGAGGTTCAAAAACTTTATTGAACTGCATGGCGCATCGGAATGGGGTTTGACCGTTTGGTCTTGTTGAATTCGACCTTCCAGCGACGCGCGGGCCCGGTTGCACAAGTCGCAAGATCGGCGCGCGACCAGTCGACAGTTGCTTCGAATTGCCAAAAAAACGCACACAGCCCCTTCACATATTTTTCCATTAACGCTATGATTCGTCCCCCTTCGACGAAACATGTTTCTGCGAAGAAATTGCTCCAGCCGGCGGCGAAAAGAAATCTTCATCGCACTGTTGACGGCAGTTAAAAACGATATAGAATGGGCGGCTCACCTAGGACGAAACGTCTTAGACGCAACACGAGGAATCGGTTGCAAGTGGTTGATCTTTGACAGTGTGCGCAGGTGAATTGTGTGGACGTCTTGCGCTGGA
>Ga0302228_10000116_pt1 | contig 70369 bp, 56 predicted proteins | sample II_Palsa_N1_2_FD_193519 | JGI IMG/M metagenome (GOLD analysis project Ga0302228, IMG submission 193519) | Peat permafrost microbial communities from Stordalen Mire near Abisko, Sweden - II_Palsa_N1_2 | ecosystem: Environmental > Terrestrial > Soil > Palsa > Peat permafrost | place: Sweden... | reverse complement strand
GGAAAGCATGTGTCGTTGCTGCGGCGGTGGACGGTGACGGCGATGACGCCGCTGGAGACGGCGGTGCATTCGTCGAGTGTGAAGGTGCGGGGCGCGTGGGGGAATTACGTCAACCTGCTGCATACGAGGCAGCAGGATGCGCAGTTGAAGAATGAGGTGGCGCGGCTGCGGGAAGAAGAGGCTTCGTTTGCCGAAGACGCGCAGCAGGGGCGGAGATTGCAGACGCTGTTGGGGTTCAAGGAATCGTATGTGACGAGCACGGTGGCGGCGCAGGTGATTGGCACGAGTGGGTCGGAGCGGTCGCATGTGCTGTATCTGGATAAGGGCTCGGAGGACGGGCTGAAGCCGGAGATGGCGGTGATTACTCCGGATGGCGTGGTGGGAAAGATTCGGGATGTGTTTCCGCATACGTCGCAGCTGCTGCTGATTAGCGATCCGTCGTCGGGCGCGGGGGTTATTTTGGCGACGACGCGGATACGCGGGATTGTGAAGGGGACGGCGACGGGAAGGGTGGAGATCGATAACTTGACGGCGGATTCGCGGATTAAGGCGGGGGAGCCGGTGGTGACGTCGGGTGGGGATTTGGTATTTCCGCGAGGGCTGCCGGTGGGAACGATTGAGTCGATTGCGCCGGACCCGCTGCATCAGCCGTATACCGCGATTGTGATCAAGACGGCGGCGAATTTGAATCGGCTGGAAGAGGTGCTGGTGATTACTGGGACGTCGGCTGCGTTGCCGCCTGCGGCTGCGCAGGATGCGGCGACCGCAGAGGCGACGCAGGATGCAAATCAGCGGGCGGCGGATTTGATTGCTGAGAAGCTGCCGAGTTTGCATCCGGAAGGGGATGCTTCGCCGCCTGCGGCGGGGGCTGATGGGAAGCCGGTGTCGGATGATCCTGAGAGCCAGGTGGGTGGGGCCGTGGGGTATATCAATTCGGGGCTGCCGCGGCCGAAGCCTGCGGTGCATCCGGACAAATTTACGCCGGGAACGGTGCCGCCGGCGACGGAGTTGACGCCGGGTGCTCCGGCTTCGGCGCCACAGAAACCGCAAGAGTAATAACGATGGGCGAGGGCGATGGCAGAGCGTAGTTATACAAGCCGCGAAGAGCTGGACCAGTATGGGTTCCATCCGGGGGTGACCGTGATGGCGCCGCTGGTCTGCATTCTGCTGCAGGCTATGCTGCCGAAGACGTTCCCCTGGCTGATCCATATTGATTTGCCGCTGATTGCTACGATCTTTTTTGCGGTGTCGAGAAGAAGCCCGATTGCGGGCACTGTGACGGGCACGTTGATTGGGCTGTTTCAGGATGGGTTGACGAATCATCCGTTCGGGGTGGATGGAATTGCTAAGGGGGTGGTGGGGTATGTGGCCGCCAGCATTGGGTTTGCGGTGGATGTGGACAACATCATCAATCGCGTTGGGCTGGTGTTTACGTTGAGCATGGCGCAGAGCGGGTTACTGTATGTGATTGCGCACTGGCTGCTGGGTGATGTGTCGTACCGGTTTCTGCCGGTGGTGGAGTTGATTTCTGCGGCGGCGAATTGCGTGGTCGCGATTCCGATGTTTGCTGTGCTGGATCGGTTTCGGATTAGAGACTAGTGGTGAAGGCAGCGTAGAGTTTAGGTGAGGAGCGGTGGCGGGATGAGTTTGGAGAGCATCGATCGGAAAGAGAAGTTGTCGGCTACGAAGCTGCATGTGTCGCAGTACGTGGTGGCGGCGGTGCTCGTGGTGCTGGGTTGCTGGTTGTGGCGGCTGCAGATTTTGGGGGCGGATCAGTATCGAGTGCTGGCCGAGCAGAATCGCGTGCGCAAGGTTCCCGTGCTTGCGCCGCGGGGACGGATCTTCGATCGGTATGGACGGATTTTGGTGGACAACTATCCGTCGGTGACTTGCTTTTTGATTCGCGAGCAGCAGAAGAGTTTGGATACGGATCTGCCGTTGATTTCGCAGGGACTGCATATACCGCTGGAGCAGATTCAAGCGACGCTGCATCACTTTCAATATGCGCCGAAGTATCAGCCGATTCCGTTGAAGCAGGATATTACGCCGGATGAGCAGGCGTTCATTGCGGCGCATCGCGATGATTTGCCGGAGCTCGAGACGCTGGATACGGAGCGACGGCTTTATCCGAAGGATGGGTTTGCGGCGCACTTGATTGGGTATGTGGGAGAGGTGAGCGAAGCGGATCTTAATGATGAACGATTTGCCGCGTATCAGCCGGGCGACGTGGTGGGTAAGTTCGGCGTGGAAGAGACCTATGACGGGATCCTGCGCGGGCAGGACGGATCGCGCGACATCATTGTGAACTCGCATGGCAAAGAAGTGGGGCTGATGGGGCAGGAATTGGCGGTGCCGGGCAAGGACCTGCACTTGTCGATTGACCTTGATTTGCAGATTGCGGCGGAGAGAGCGCTGGAGGGAAAGAACGGCTCGATTGTAGCGATGGATCCGCATACGGGCGAGATTTTGGCGATGGCGTCGCGGCCGGCGTTTGATCCGAACCAGTTTGCGGTGCGGCTGTCACAGGCGTACTGGAAGAGCATTATGGACGATCCAAATCACCCGATGATGAACAAGGCGATCCAGGCGCAACTGCCGCCGGGGTCGACGTTCAAGGTGGTGATGACCCTGGCAGGATTGCAGGAGAATGCGGCGCAGGACATGCATGTGGCCTGCAACGGAGGCGCTACGTTCTATGGGCACTTCTTTGGCTGCGACAAGCACCATGGGTCGGTGGACATTCATAATGCGCTGCCTTACTCGTGCGACACGTTTTATTACACGCTGGCGAATAAGCTGGGGATCGAGACAATTGCGAACTACGCGCACAGTGTGGGGCTGGGGCAGAAGACGGGAATTGATCTGCCTGACGAGCAGGCGGGGATAGTGCCAAGTGAGGAATGGAAGCTGAAGACGCAGCACGACAAGTGGTATGCGGGCGAGACGATTTCGGTGGGGATTGGACAGGGGGCGACCCAGGTGACTCCAATACAGCTGGCGCGGGCGTTGAGCGGGATAGCGTCGGGCGGGATATTTGTGCGGCCGCATGTGCTGATGCCTGGTCAGATTACAAGCGAGGAACAGAGCACGATCGATACTACGTTTCCGGGCTCGGGCGTGGCGCATATTCCGCTGACGCCCGAGAACTGGCAGATCATTACCGATGATATGGCGAACGTGTTGAGCCCGATTGGGACGGCGGCGGAGGCGCACCTGGATGGCATTGACCTTGCCGGGAAGACGGGGACAGCGGACGTCGTGGGCGGGCGAAAGAAAGGTAGCACGGATAAAAGCACGTTGCCGCATTCGTGGTTTGTGGGGATGACGCCAAGAAGGAATCCGGACATTGTGGTGGCGGTGCTGTGGGAGCACGGGTATTGGGGGAATAATTCGGCGAAGCTGGCGGCGCAGGTGATTGATACGTATGTGACCAAGCAGAGGAAGGGGGATGGGAATTTGAAGATGGAAGAGGTGGCGGTGCCGAAGACCGAGGCGCCGAAGACGGCGGGGGAGGCAGTGGCGCCTTCGGCTGAGTGAGGCAGTCGTGAATGGGTAGGTCTAAGTGAAGCGAGACGAGAAGTGGTCGCGGGTGTTATTGGGATTTCAGTTGCTGGTCAACGCTTGCCATGTGTTGATTCACCATTTTGCTCTGAGTTTGCTTTGGACAGGGGGGCCTAGGCCGACGGCGCTTAGTGAGTTCCTGATCTACGCAGGGGGTTTGTCCTGCATTGCCTTCGTGGGGATCGTCGGAGGTCAGCTTCAAAGAGAACAGAAGTCGGAAGACTCGCGGTTTCCGGATAGCGGGAGGGGGAAGTGGCGGCAGGGTGCTTTTGATTGCGGTCTCCTTCGTGGCGGAAGGTGTGACTCAGTATCTTGTGCAGTAGGTGGGTGGGGTGGCGCGGGCGAGTGAGAGCGAGTTCAAAGGCCCGGGGCTAAAGCCCCCTGCTAATCCGGACGGGCAAGGGCAAGAACGGGAGACAGCAGGTTCCTCGCTGCGCTCGGAATGACAGACAGAAAAGCAAGGGCAAGTGCAAGGGAAGTGGCAGCGGTAAGGGAGAATGTCCCGGGGGCTCAAGCCCGGCGGTTGGGTGGGCTGTTAATGTCCGGGCTAAAGCCCGGACCTATCTCAGAAGCAGAGGCAACGGTAACGGAAGAAGCAGATTCCCAGAGGGAATGACAGAAAGAAAAGCAAGAGCAAAAGCAAGAGCAAAGGCAAGAGCAAGAGCAAGAGCAAGAGCAAAGGCAACTACAGGGGTCCTTCACTTCGTTCAGGATGACGATGATTTGTGTAGAGGTACGCGTGTACCGGGGTGGGGTTGTGGGGTTGGATGCTGGGTGGTGGGGTTTGGGCGGGGATTGGGTGGGAAACGGTAGACTGGGGATGGAATGATTGGATCGCGGTTTCGGGATTTCGACTGGATGCTGCTGGGCATTGTGATGGTGCTGTCGGTGGTGAGCGTGCTGGAGATTCGGTCGGCTACTGAGATGACGAAGTTCCATGGGTTCCAGCAGAAGCAGCTTGTGTTTCTGGGCGTGGGGCTGGTGGGGATGTTCGTGTTTGCGCTGGTGGATTATCACCGGCTGCTTCAGATTTCGTATTGGGCATATGGGGTCAGCATCGTGTCGCTGCTGGCAGTGAAGGTGGTGGGGACGAAGGTGCTGGGGGCTCGGCGATGGATTAATTTGGGCGGCGGGATTCACTTTCAGCCGTCGGAGTGGGTGCGGCTGATTTTGATTTTGGTGGCGGCGCGATTCTTCTGGGACATTGTGGAGAATGGCCGCGATTTGAGTTGGAAGGATATTGGCAAGGCGTTTCTACTGATTGGCGTGCCGCTGGTGTTGGTGTTGAAGGAGCCGGATCTGGGGACGTCGCTGACGTATTTGCCGGTGTTGGTGGTGGGGCTGTTTCTGGGCGGGATCAAATGGAAGCAGGCGGGGATTTTGGTTTTGGCGGTGTTGCTGGTGGGCGGGGTGGGGCTGTGGTCGGGCAAGCTGTTGAAGCCGTATCAGCAGCAGCGGCTGACGGCGTTTATGAATCCGGATAGCGATCCGATGGCTTCGGGATACCAGATCAAGCAGTCGCTGATTGCCGTGGGGTCGGGCGGGCTTTGGGGCAAGGGGCAGAGTAAAGGGACGCAGACGCAGGGCGACTTTCTGCCGATTCCGTATACGGATTTTATCTTCGCGGCGTTCTGCGAGGAGCATGGGTTTATTGGAGCGATTGGGGTGCTGCTGCTTTACTTTTTGATTCTGGTGAGGCTGATTCAGAATGCGCAGACGGCGGCTGATCCGCCCGGGAGCTTGATCGTGATGGGGATTGTGGGGGTGCTGCTGTTTCAGATTGCGGTGAATATCGGGATGTGCGTTGGGCTGATGCCGGTGACAGGGATTCCGCTGCCGCTGATGAGCTATGGCGGGTCGTCGATTATCTATATGTTTCTGGCGCTGGGGATCGTGATGAATGTGCGGATGCGGCGGTTCGTGAATTGAAACAGGGGATAGAGGGTAGGGGATAGAGGAAGAGAAGACCTTAGAGCGGAGGTTAGGGTTTGCGCTCGGCTAGATTGAAGACGAGGTTGAAGGGGTCGCGGACGTAGCAACGGGGGAGGGCTGGGTTGTAGTCGATGATCTGGCAGCCGGCGGCTACGAGGTCTCGCTTGGATTGGGCGAGGTCTTCGGTGAAGAATTCGAGGACGGGGCCGAGGGGTGGAGCTTCTTCGAGGTAGAGGCGGAAGGCGGTGGCGTCGAGGCCGATGAGGTTGGATCGGCGGAGGAAGATGGTGAGGCCGAGGTGGCGCTGGTAGAAGCTGGTGGCGGCGCGGAGGTCGGTGACCTGAAGGATGATCTCGGGGGAAGCGGGCATGGGCGTGGCTCCGTGGGGGATGGGAGAACTTTAGATGCGGGGGTATCGGGAAGGCAACGGTTTTCGTGGAATTGCGATGCAGGGAGAGCAAACTGCCGAAATTTGGTGCATACTAGAAGCAGACGATCTGCCACAGGGCTGATCGGTTATAGGGACTGCGGCACGGATGCGATGATTTTTCCCGTTGCCGAGGTTAACAAGTTTTAGCAACAAGACTTTTAGAAACAAGATTTTGAGAAGGCCGGCCAGGCGCGGATCAACTTCCGATGGCCGGACAGGTTTTGAGAATGAACGGAAACGGACGGTTAACGGCCCCGCCTCAGGTTGAGGTTGCGTTGGTCACAAACTCCGTTGACGGCATGATGTCGAGGGGCAGAAATAGTGGGCCCACGACAGGCGGTACAACACTGGCAAAGTTTTCTCCCGGTTCCGGCATGCGGATGCGCGAAGAGCGCAGGATTTCGTGTGCGGGAAGGCGTGCTGTAGCGGGCGCGCAAAGGTTTGGGAAGTTGCATCCAGTTTCCGCGACTCATCTTCTGTCCGTATCCCAGGAGGCTGTTGCAGGGAGCTAACGCAGGGCGTTAGAGCTTGTGCAGCGCGATCTTCGCTTGTTCTGCCAGAGCACACCGGCTTGAGAGCCGGGTGCGAGGAGAAAGCAGAGCAATGTCGAAAGAAATTTATATATCCAGCACGCCCCATGAAACGCGGCTGGCGATTGTCGAAAAAGAAGAACTCACAGAGATTTATTACGAGCGCGAGAATGAATACACGCTTGCCGGCTCGATTTACAACGGACGCGTGACACGCGTTCTGCCGGGTATGCAGTCGAGCTTTGTGGATATTGGGCTCGAGCGCGATGCGTTCCTTTACATTACGGACTTCATGGAAGAAGCCGGAGACGCTGCGGACTTTGATGGCGCGGCGGGCAGCGGGGAGCGTGCGCCTCGGGGTGAGCGGCCTCGTAGTGAAGGACGTTCGGAAGGACGCGGCGAAGGGCGTGGGCGTGGGCGGCGAGATGGGCGCGATCGCGATCGTGGTAGCCGTGAGGCGTTGCCGGCGGATCGCGGTGCGGAGAGCCCGGTTGAAGAGGCTCGGAGTTTTGCTCCGAGCAGCTATGCGCCGGTTGATGATGAGGTGCTGGATGCGGCGCCGCGTGCGGGTGGGGATGAGGAAGAGATTGGTGAGGGTGCTCCGGGTGCTGATGGTCAGCGTCGGTGGCGTGGGCGTCGCGGACGGCGGCGTGGACGCGGAGTTGCGGGTGAGGCTTCGGCAGAGGCGCCGGTTGGGAATGAGGCGGATGAGTTTGGTGTAGAGGCTGCGGCGCCGCGTGAGATTGCTCCTCGTGAAGAGGTGCGTGCTGCTCGGCCGGCGGAGTCGCGTGAGGGTGGCGCGGATCGCGGTAACGAGCGCGGTGGACGGGATCGCGGCGGAAGAGATCGCGGTGGACGGGATCGTGGTGGGCGCGGGCGTGAGGCTTCTGGTGGTCGCGAGTCGGGTGGACGGGATTCGCGGCTGGATTCGGTGCGGGAGCGGTTTGCGCCGCGTGGTGCTCGGCCGGGTTCGGCGGACGATGAAGTTGTGGATTTGAATGCGTCTGCTGCGGAGCCGTTCATTCTGCCGGGCGAGTCGCTGTCGAAGTATCGGCGGGGGGAGAATGGCGCGGCTTCGGAGCCGAGTGCGGCGAAGGCTGCGGGCATTCCGATCGTTGCGAAACCGTCTACGGAGATTCAGCCGCTGGTTGGTTGGGATGGCGGAGCGGTGTTGCCGGGTGAGACGCTGCGGGCACGTGAGCCGCGTGGTGATGCGTCGCGCGGCGAGTCGTCGTCGAATGAAAGCCGCGGTGGTGATCGTGATCGTAATGACCGTGGAGATCGTGGTGGACGTGGGCGGGATCGCCGGCGTGGACGCGATGAGCAGAAGGGACGCGGGGGCGAACGTACGGACGCGCCACGGACCGAGTATCGTGCGGAGCCGCGTGGGATTAGTCCTGCGGAGGCTGTGATGCCGGCGGTGAGCTCGGCGCATGATGTGACCGAGAGCGAGTACGAGCCTGGCTTTGCGCCGAAATGGGCGGGGCAGACGGATTTGGCTCAGGTGGAGACGTTGGAGCCGGCGGCTGAACATGAGGCGGAGTTTGAAGAGGCGATTTCGTCGGTGCATGATGCCGAGCTGCGGGAGGCTGTAGAGCTTCCGGAGCCGGAGTTTCATGAAGCTGAATTCGAAGAGACCAGCGCGGAGTATGAGCCGGAGGAAAATGCTTCGGCTTCGTTCCGTGTTGATCCTGCGGGTGCGCGGGAGTTTCGGCAGAGCGGCACGGTGGAGGAGCCTGTGGTTGAGGCTGGGCACGAGCCGGAGTTTACGAGTCTGCAGCCTACGGGTGAGCTGATCTCGGAGGTGGCGCATGCGGAGATTGTGCATGCTGATCCTACGGCTCCGATTGAGCATGAGGCGGTGGTGCAGTCGGTGCACGCGGCCGCGGCGGAGACGCCGGTGTCGATTGAGGGCGAGCGGGTGCATGCGCAGGAATCGGCGCAAGGGTTCGCGCCGGGAGACGGGCAGCTCGAAGAAGAGCTGCTGGATGAAGAGGACGCTGAGATTGGTTCACTTCATGCGGGTGCGTTTGATGATGATGTCGAGGAAGAGACGCTGGAAGGTGCGGCCGATTTGGGCAGCATGATTCGCGACATGACGATTGATGACATCACAGGTCTTGAGCCGGTTGAGATTGATGAAGAGGACGACGAGGACGAGGACTTCGACGACGATGAAGAGGATTTCGAAGAAGATGAGCTAGCGTCGAACGGCGAAGAGGATTTCGTTGAAGAGGAAGTTTCGGGAAGCCAGATCAGCGAGGCCGAGGAAGACGAGTATGCGGAGTCCTCGAGCTTTGACGAGAATGGCGAGGCGCGCGCGGCCAAGGCGGAAGGTGAGCCGGCGCGTGAGGGCCAGCGCGAGGGTAGCCGTGAAGGCGGACGCGAGGGTGGACGGCGCGGGCGCAGAGATGGACGTCGCGGCGGACGCGATCGTGAACGCAGTGGTAGCGGCGAACGCAGTAGCAGCGGAGATCGTGGTGGCGAGCGAAGCGGCGGAGAACGAAGCAGTGGTGAGCGTAGTTCGCGCGATGGTCGTGGTATGGCAAACTCGCGGCCGCGTGGCGGCGGACGGGATCGCGGAGGACGGTCAATGCAGTCGACGAACCTGCCGGCGATCAGCGATTTGTTGAAGCCGGGGCAAGAGGTTCTGGTGCAGATTGCCAAGGAGCCGATTGCGAAGAAGGGTGCGCGCATTACATCGCATATTGCGTTGCCTGGACGGTTCCTGGTGTTCATGCCGACGGTGAATCATACGGGCGTGTCGCGCAAGATTGAGAGTGACGGCGAGCGGCGGCGGCTGAAAGAGATTCTGCTGAGCGAGAAGGGCGACGCGCAGGGCGGCTTTATTGTGCGCACGGCGGCGGCGGGAGCGACGGAAGAGGAGCTGCGGAGTGATCTGCGATTCCTGCTCAACCTCTGGGCCGATATCAAGACGCGGTCTGAATCGTCGAAGAGCCCGGCGCTGATTTATCACGATTTGAATTTGATTGAGCGGATTCTGCGGGACCAGGTTACCGATAACTTCTCGGCAATCTGGGTGGATACCGAGGCCGAGTACGAGCGCGTGCTGCGGTTCCTGCAGAGGTTCCAGCCTAGCTTGATTCGGCGCGTGAAGCTTTATACGAAGGACACGCCGCTGTTTGAGCAGTTCGGGATCACCGAGGAGATTAATACGGCGCTGCGGTCGAAGGTGTGGTTGAAGTCGGGTGGATCGATTGTGATCAATCAGACCGAGGCGCTGGTCGCGATCGATATTAATACCGGCAAGTATGTGGGCAAGACGGCGCGGCTGGAAGACACGATTGTGAAGACGAATTTGGATGCGATCCCGGAGATTGTGCGGCAGATTCGGCTGCGCGATCTGGGCGGCATTATCATCATCGACTTCATCGATATGGATGAGCGGAAGAATCGTAACAAGGTGATGGCTGCGCTGGAAGACGAGTTGAAGAAGGATCGGGCTCCGTCGAAGGTGCTGCAGTTCAATGATTTTGGATTGGTCGCGATCACCAGGAAGCGTGTGAAGCAGTCGCTGGAGCGGACACTGTCAACGACCTGCGGAATTTGCGCGGGTACGGGTATGGTGAAGTCGCCGGTGACGGTTTGCAACGACATTTATATCGAGATGCGGAAGATGCATAAGCTGATCGAGAAGGGTGACATCATGCTGCGCGTGAATCCGGAGGTTGTGAAGCAGTTGAAGACCGGCGGAGCGAAGTGGCTGCAGGAGATGGAAGAGATGTCGGGCAAGACGATTCTGGTGAAGAGCGATCCTAGCCTGCATCCGGAGCAGTTTGATATCCACTAAGAGCAGGGTGTAGGGGATAGAGTGTAGAGGATAGAGAAGACGAGCGGCGACCCTTTGGGGCGCCGCCGTCGTTTGCGGGGTCAGGAGTTCGTCGGTGGTAGGGTGCGGCTCCAGAGGGGGCGCTGGACGCGGTAGAGGCGGATGACGCGCCAGAGGATGAGGGACGCGGCGGAGAGGCAGACTAGGACGGCGATTAGGGAGGCCTCGGGGCCGAATTGCCCGCCTGTCAGGAGGTTTGGGCCATGCAAGGTTCCGGCGATGAAGCCTTTCGCAGCACCGGTTCCTGAGATGCTCATGCCATAGACGGTGCCCTCGGTGAAGTTCCATGCGGCGTGAAGGCCGATGGGAAGCCAGAGGCGTCGCGTGAGGGCATAGGCGGCACCGAGGAGCACGCCTGCTTCTACGGCGATGGCGATGGAGCTCACGACGGTGGCGCCGGGATTGAAGGCGTGAGCGGCGCCGAAGAGGGCTGACGTTATGGCGAGAGCCCACCATGTGCCGGCCACTCCCGCGATTAGGCGGAAGAGGAAGCCTCGGAACATAATTTCTTCGATCGTCGCGCCCAGGAGGGCGAAAACGATGCCTGCGCCCAGGTGGGACGCAGATCCCCAGCCGGTTGGGTGGTAGACGGAGAAGGCCCAGAGCAGAAGCATCGTTGCTGAGAAGAGGAAGAAACCGAGGGCGAGACCGCCGGCGAATTCGCGGAAGCCGCCGGTGCCGTCGAACTCGGTTAGGCGCACGCGTTCGATCAAGCGAGTTCCGCCGAGGTAGGCGGCTAGCATGATCGCGACGGCAACGATGCTGGCTAGGTCATCGGAGAGGCGGCCGCGGGCTAACACGTGTACGGCAATCATGAGGCCGATGGCGATGGCGAAGTTCAGGAAGCCGAGGCCGAATTGTTTGAGTGCGTGTTTGGTTTCAGCGCGCATGAGATTTCCTTGGTCTCGCGATTGCGGTTGGGTTGGTAGCGTGTCAGGGATGAGTGGCCCAGGCCATGCCGTCGGGTTCGGCGATGTTGGGAATGTGGGCGGTGATGGTTAGGGTGTTGAGGTCGATGACGGTGATTTTGTTGTCGGGGGTGTTGGCTACGAAGGCGCGGTTGTTGGTGGGGTCGATGAGGATGCCGGCGGCGCCGGTGCCGATGGGGAGGCGCTTGATCACTTTGCGGGTGGCGGCGTCGAGGATAACTAGGTCGGGGGCGCCGAGGAGAGAGACTAGGACGTGCTTGCCGTCGGGGGTGAACTTGAGGCGGTTGGCGCTCTGGACGTCGGGGTGGAGGGTTTCGATTACTTTTTTAGCGGCGTAGTCGATGATGGAGATCGTGCCGTCCTGGGAGTTGGCTACCCAGATTTCCTTTTGGTCGGGAGAGAGGTCAAAACCTTCGGAGCCGTGGCCTACGGGGACTACGGTTTCGTTCCAGTCTTTGCGGACTTGGGGAGGGCCGGGCGGCGGCGGGGGCATGTTGGCGGGGGGCTTCATGCCGGGGGGCGGGCCCATGCGGACTTCCTGTTGGTCGATGAGGGTTACGGTGGCGGAGGCTACGTTGGCGGTGATGATGTGTTGGAGGTCGGGGGCGACGTAGATCATGTGGGTGCGGTTTTGGCCGGTGCCGAGGACCCAGTCGACTTTTTGGGTGGCGGGGTCGAAGCGGCCGATGACCTTGGCGCCTTCGGCGGTGAAGTAGAGTTTGCCGTCGACGAAGGTGAGGCCGTGGGGGCCGTTGAGGGGGCCGAGGTCAATGGAGGGGAGAGCTGTGTGGTGGACGAGGTCGAGGACGGCTAGGGTGTGGAAGGTGCCGCCGCCGTAGTTGGAGACGTAGGCGGTGGTGCCGTCGGTGGAGGCGATGACCTCGTGGGGGTCGGGACCTACGGGGAGGGTGTAGAGGGTTTTGAGGGTGGTGGGGTCGATGATGGAGAGGGTGTGGTCGCGCTTGGAGAGGGCGAGGAGGGTGGTCTGAGTGAGCGCGGTAGTGGAGAGGGTTAGTGCGAGCAGAGAGGTGGCGGCGCGGAGAGGGAGTCGCATGGAGAGAGGTTACTCTGGTTTGGATTTTTCGGTGAGGGATTGCATGAAGTCGGCTACTGCGGATTTGGTGGGGTCGTTGAGGGAACGGAGGCCCTGGACTACGCCGGATTGGTCGGCGGCGGAGCGGTTCTGGTTGAACTTGCGCTTGCCTTCGATGCGGGAGAGGGGGAGCTCGAAACCGATGATGGCTTTTAGCTGGCCGTCGATGTAGTTGGCGGGGGCGTCGGTGACTTTCCAGGGGGTGGAAAAGGTGGACTCGTGGAGGTCGGTGAGGCGGGTTACGATTTCGCGGAGGCGGGTGGGGTCGTCGAAGAAAGTGATGGGGCCATAGGCGTGGATGGCAGAGTAGTTCCAAGTGGGGACGACGCGGTGGGTTTCCTGCTTGGCGGGATACCAGTTGGGCGTGACGTAGGTGTCGGGGCCGTTGAAGATCAGGAGGGCTTCGGTAGCTGGGTCGGTGTGCTGCCATTGGAGGTTGGCGCGGGAGACGTGGCCGAGGATGGTGCCGAAGGGGCCGCGGTCGGGGTCGAGGAGTATGGGGAGATGGGTGGCGACCAGGCCTGCGGAAGTGAGGGTGACGAGCGCGGCGAAGGAGTTGCGCTGCATGTCGGCGTGGAGGGTGGGGAGATCGTCCACGAGGAAGTCTTTGGGGGTGTACATGAGGTGGCTCCGGCGGCGGATGGTGTGCTGGCTCGATGATACTTTGCCGCCGTCGCCGGAGTTTGGAGATGCGTTTAGAAGGCGAAGCGCGAGGTGAAGACGTACGCGTGGTTGTAGCTGTGGAAGGTGGAGGTGGCGATCTGGAAGCCGGAGCCGAAGATGAGGGCGAGACGGTTGCCGGGAGTGTGGCGGAAGTTGATCTTGCTGACCATGAAGCCGGGCGAGAGGAAGGTCTGATTCTTTCCGTTGTTGGGGCCTTCGTGGTAGTAGTTCGAGTTCACTTCTAGCTCAGGCCAGAAGATTTTGCCGATGCGGGCCTGAGCGGTGGTGTTCCAGGTGACGGTGCGGCCGATGGTGGAGGTATCGCTGGTGGGAAGGAGGGCGCCGATGGTGGATTGGATAGCGAAGGGGCCGAAGCCTTTGCCGCCCATGAGGGTGGGCGTAACAGTGGAGACGAGGGCGCCGTTCTTATAGCTGCCGGTGGGGTAAGTGATGGCGACCTGGCCGCCGAGCGAGTAGCTGTGATGCTTGTCGGGGCTGGCGAAGGGGCGGTATTTGATGACGGTGGAGAAGTCGCCGGCGCCGTCTATGACCTTGGGATTGTTGTGCTGGATGTAGGGAGGGAGGTCGATGTCGATTTCAACGTTGGCGAAGGGGATGATGTTGAGGCCCTTGCCGTTGGTGTAGATGTCGGTGGCGGTGCGGGCGGGGGTGTACTCGTGGAGGTAGTCGAAGCGGAAGAGCTGGACCATCTGCGAGGAGGGCGCGATGACGGGGATGGGGAAGCTCGGTTGTCTGGCGAGGGTGGCGCGAACACGGTTCTCCCAGGCGGAGAAGAAGTTGGTGTTGGTCGTTGTGGTTTGGGCGAAGGCGGCGGTGGAGCTTAGCGCAATGAAGCAGAGGGAGAGGAGAAACGAAGAGAGACGGTTTTTCTGGTACATGGAATCTTTCTCGCGACACGGGCTCAGAAGATGGCAGGCCGAGACTCGCTCGCTGGGGTGCGGATGGATTTCTATTTTGAGTTACCGGGCAAGTGTAGGGAATGGAGGGGTGGTTGCACATCCATCATTCGGTTGAGGTGAAACCCGAACTGATGTGGGGGAGGCACTGCAGCGGTGCCCCTGTTGCTGAAAGTCGGATAGAGCTGTTGACTGTGCAGGCAGCCGCGAAATACAGGGGGCTCTCCACTGCGCGGGATGATAAAGCCATCCCGCTCCGGTCGAGATGACGATGTATTCGTTAGCCAACGCTCTGGTCGAGATGACACTTTCGCTGGATGGCTAAAGGTTGATGCAGCTAGCGCGCGTGTTGGGGGAGCAAGTGGGTGAGCGTGAGGGTGCGGTAGAGGATGATGAGCGTCATGGCGATGAGATAGACGCGGAGGGTGGTGAGGGCGAAGCGCACGGTGGGTGTGAGGTGCATGAGGCCGAGGCCTTCGGAGGTGCACTTCTGCTCTTGCACGTCGTCGAGTGGATGGATGACATAGAGGTTGGCGTCGGTGGGAGTGGGTGGTGTGGCAAGGGTGGCCATGAGGCGCTCCTTTCGGGGTTGTTATGCGAAGAGGTTGGGGATGAGGATTTGAGCGGCGAGGATGAGCGAAAGGGCGAAGAGGACTGCGACGATCGACCAGTTGACCCAGTTGTTCCAGGGGCGGTTGACCCAGCGATCGCCTAGCAGGGCGCGGTCGTTGAGGAGGAGTTGGAGGAAGATGATGGCCGAGGGGAGGATGAGGCCGGCGAAGACTTGCACGCTGACGATGACTAATTGCAGCGGTAGATGCGGGACGAGGACGATGCCTGCAGCGGCGAAGACGCAGATCGCATAGACGGCGTAGAAGGCTGGGGCTTCGGAGGGTTTTTTGTGGAGGGAGTGCTGCCAGCCGGCGACTTCTCCATAAGCCCAGGCGCTGGCGAGGGAGATAGCGGTTGTGCCGAGGACGGCGGCGTTGACCATGAGGAGAAGAAAGGCGTGGTGGAGGAAGACGCCGCTGCGATGCGGGAGGATGGTGGCGATGGAGGACGCTAGTTGCGCGGGGTCGGTGAAGGGGATGTGGTGGTTGTAGGCGAAGGTTCCGGTGAGCATCATGGCGCCGGCTACGAGGATGGAGAAGACTGCGCCGATGAAGGTGTCGAGGCGTGCCCATTTGAGGTCGGCGAAGCGGAGGCGTTTTTCGGCGACGCAGCTCTGCTGGAAGAAGAGTTGCCACGGAGCGATGGTGGTGCCGACGATGGCGATGATGAGGAAGACGAGGTCGCCGGTCTTGCCGGTGCGCGGGAGAGAGGGGATGAAGGTGTTGTAGAGGACCGCTGACCAGCGCGGGTGAAGGAGGGCGGCGGCGATGAACCAGGTGAGGTCGAGGAGGCAGAGGATGACGACGATGCGCTCCCAACGGCGATAGCTGCCGGTGGCGATGAGGGCGACGAGGGCGATGGCCGCGATGGGCACGGAGATGACGGGCGCTACGCCGAGGCCGGACATGGCGAGCGAGATGGCAGCGAATTCGGTGATGAGGGTGAGGAAGTTGACGGCGAGGAGATCGAAGAGAGAGAAGCGGCCCCAGGCTTTACCGAAGCGCTCGTAGATCATGGCGGCGTGGCCTTTGCCGGTGGCGATGCCGAGGCGTGCAACCATCTCCTGCACGAAGTAGCAGATGGGGAGAAGGAGGACGAGGACCCATAGCAGGTGGAGGCCGTACTGGCCTCCGGCCTGCATGTAGGTGGAGACGGCGCCGGCGTCGTTGTCGGCTTCCATGACGATGAGGCCGGGGCCGAAGGCGACGAGGAAGCTGAGAACGGTGCGCTGCCAGGGGCGGCGGACGCGGATGGCGTTGGCAGGCGAGGGTTGGGGCTGGAGGGGGGGTTGGAGGCTCGTCATGGACGCGGACCTCCTTCGGTGTTGGTGTTGGGAGTGAGGGTGCGGAGCCAGGTGCTGGTGAGGTGCGCGCCGTCGGTGCGCCAGACGCGGATGAGCGTGGGGCGGCGGGTGATGAAGGTGGTGGTGATGTTGAGGGACATGGGTCCTCCTGGCTGCATGCGCGGGGCATGCGAGTGGAGGCGACGAGGAAGGCGTGCTTGTGGGCACGTGTTGATTCGCGTCGCGGTGTGCCGTGGTGGGGCACTGCGCGAGCGGGAGGGTGACGCCTTCAGGTGTTGCTATGGCTTGGGAACAAGCTGGAGAAGGGAGTTACCGCACCTCGCGAACGCAGCGCAGGAGGGGCGTCCGAGGACTCGGAGGTTCCTTTGTGGTTGTGTTCGTCATGAGGTGCTCCAATCAGTGTTATGCCGTGGGAGGCATACCCCCCTATGGTATAGGAATGAGACCCGGAATGCAAGGGCGAGGGTACTTTTCTGGTGGCGTGGTTGGAATGTTTGGCGTACAAGGGTTGGTGTGATGATGCGAGCGAGGTTTGGGTCGAGAGTGGCGGCGCTGGTGTGTTTGGGCGTTGCGTGTGTGGGGATGTTGAGGGCGCAGAGGCCGGTGACGGTGGATGTGGATTTGGGGAAGACGGTGGGAGTGTGGGAGCCAGCGTATGCGTGGTTCGGGTATGACGAGGGGAATTATTCGACGACCGTGCTGGGGCGGGAGTTGTTGGGGGAGCTGCATGATTTGAGTGCGGCGCCGGTTTATATTCGGGCGCATCATTTGCTGACGTCGGGGGATGGGGTGCCGGCGTTGAAGTGGAGCTCGACGAATGTGTATAGCGAGGATGCGAGTGGGAAGCCGGTGTATGACTTTCGGTTGATGGATGGGATTTTTGATGCGTACAAGGCCGAGGGTGTGCGGCCGGTGGTGGAGCTGGGATTTATGCCAAAGGATTTGGCGGCGGTGTTGCCGGGGAAACCGGACCAGCCGTATAAGGTGCTGTATCCGAAGGACACGCTGTCGGGGGCTTCGAATAATCCGCCGAAGGATTATGCGAAGTGGGAGGAGTTGGCGCGGGTGGTGACGGCGCACTTGGTGGAGCGGTACGGGAAAGAGGAAGTTTTGCGGTGGTACTTCGAGGTTTGGAATGAGCCGGACATTGAGTACTTTCATGGGACTGAGGATGAGTATCTGAAGCTGTACGACTATGCCGTCGCGGGGGTGAGAGCTGCGTTGCCGGGGGCGCGGGTGGGTGGGCCAGCTACTACTAGTCCGCGGAATGATCATGCGTTTGGATATCTGCAGAAGTTTTTGGAGCATGCGGCTACGGGGAAGAGCGCGGTTACAGGAGGGGTGGTGCCGCTGGACTTCATCAGCTTTCACGCGAAGGGGCAGCCGGTGATTGAGGGCGGCAAGGTGACGATGGGGATCGATCGCGAGCTGAAGGATGTGGATCGCGGGTTTGGGTTGGTGGCTAGCTTTCCGAAGTTTGCGAAACTGCCGATTTTGTTGAGTGAGGCGGATCCTGAGGGATGTGCGGCTTGCTCGTCGAAGGTGAATCCGGCGAATAATTATCGCAATGGGACGCTGTATCCGGCGTATACGGCAGCAGCTTATGCGCGGCTGCTGGATTTGGCGGCGAAGCATCATGTGAACTTGCTGGGGATGCTTAGCTGGTCGTTTGAGTTTGAGGGGCGGGACTATTTTGAGGGGTTTCGTGATCTGAGTACGAATGGGGTGGATAAGCCGGTGCTGAATGTGTTTCGGATGCTGGGGATGATGGGGGGCGAGCGGGTGGCGGTGGAGAGCTCGAGCGCGGTGCCGTTGGAGACGATGATGAGCACGGGCGTGCGCGGAGAGGCGGATGTGGATGCGCTGGCTACGCGGGAGGGGAGGAGTGCGTCGGTGCTGGTGTGGGATTACCACGATGTGGCGGAGGGTGGTGCGGGTGCGGACGTGCAGGTACGGGTGAAGGGATTGCCGGTGGGGGTGCGGAGGGCGCTGGTGCAACGCTATCGGATTGATGGGACGCATAGCAATGCGTATACGGTTTGGAAGGCGATGGGGTCGCCGCAGACGCCGACGGCGGAGCAGGTGGTGGCGTTGAAGGCGGCGGGTGGGTTGGAGTTGTTGGGGTCGCCGGTTTGGGTGGATGTGGATGCGGGGAGCGTGAAGGTGGAGACGCGGTTGGAGAGGGAGTCGATGGAGTTGATGCGGGTGAGTTGGTAAGGGTGGGGCGCTGTGAGGAGGAATGCCTACCTGATTGTCAGGACCTGCACGGCACTGCGGAGTGCTGTGTCGAGGCCAGCGAGATCACGATCGGTGATGCCGTTCCACAGTCTGCGGTCCAGCGCTTGCGCAATCTTTCGCGCCTTCAGTAAGACCCGCGCCCCCTTACTGGTTAATTCGGCTACCAGAATGCGATGGGTTGCTTCGCTTGGTCTGCGCCGCACCCAACCCTGCGCCTCCATCATCGCTAAAGTTGCCTGGCCTGACTGTGGCGTTACCGAGCACAGTCGCGCCATTTTGGCGCCGGAGATTCCTGGATTCTCCGCGATCGACCACAGCATTCGGAGCTGCGACGTGGTGATGCCGAGCGGCTGTAACTCCTCGTCCAGCACTACTCTGCAACCCTGCAGCACAGCCTTCATCCTCGAGATGCGCTCCAGGACCGGCTTGCTAATGTAGGGTTCGGTTGGCTTCCGCGCGGATTGTTTTTTCGTCCTTAAAGAATTCATATCAGCTACCTGATATTCTATATCAGGTAGCTGATATGGCCTACGACGCAAACTGGAAACCGAAACACAATCCCTGGGCCATCGCCCTAACGGTGACGCTGGCTACGTTCATGGAGGTGCTGGATACCTCGATTGCGAACGTGGCTCTGCCGCACATGGCTGGCTCGCTGGGTGCGTCGCAGGACGAGGCGACCTGGGTGCTGACGAGCTACCTTGTCGCCAGCGCGGTGATCCTGCCTATTTCAGGTTGGCTGTCGGATCGGTTTGGCCGGAAGCGTTTCTACATCACGTGCGTAATCATGTTCACGGTCTGCTCGTTGCTTTGCGGGCTGGCGCCGACGCTTCCGTTCCTCATCTTTGCTCGCGTGCTGCAAGGACTCGGCGGCGGCGGGCTGGCGCCTTCGGAACAGGCTATTCTCGCCGACACGTTTCCGGTGGAGAAGCGCGGTCAGGCGTTCGCGGTGTATGGCATGGCCGTCGTTGTCGCTCCCGCGATCGGCCCCACGCTGGGCGGCTGGATCACGGACAACTTCAATTGGCACTGGATCTTTTTTATCAACATACCGATCGGTTTGTTTTCGATCTGGCTGAGCTCGCGGATGGTAGAAGATCCACCGGCACTGATTGAGCGGCGCAAGGCCTCGGTCGGCAGAAAGGTTGATTTCACCGGGCTCGCGCTGGTTGCGTCGGGCGTGGGCGTGCTTGAGTTCTTCCTCGATAAGGGGCAGGAGAAGGACTGGTTCGGCTCGGATCTCATTACTACCGCGGCTGTCGTTGCTGCGGTGTTGCTCGTGACATTTGTGTTTTGGGAGTGGAACCATGAGGATCCGATCGTCGATCTCAAGCTGCTGAAGAACCGTAATTTTGGGACGGCGGTTTTCCTGCAGCTGGTGCTTGGCATGGTGTTGTTTGGTTCGACCGTGCTGATCCCGCAATACCTGCAGACGCTGCTTGGGTTTACTGCGCAACTTGCGGGCGAAGCGTTGAGCCCCGCGGGATTCGTGATGATGTTCATGATGTTCGTCGCCGGGCGGCTTATCGGAAAAATGGATCCGCGGTTGCTTGTCTGTATTGGCTACGTGATTACTGCGGTGGGGCTTTATAACCTGACGCGACTGTCGCTCGACACCAGCTTTGCGACCATCACGCAGTGGCGCATGTTCCAGGTGATCGGGCTGCCGCTGGTGTTCATTCCTATCAGCACGCTCAATTATGTGGGGGTGCCGACGACGAAGATGAATCAGATTTCGAGCCTCTCCAACTTTGCGCGTAATCTTGGTGGCAGCGCGGGTACGGCTCTGCTGACTACGTTCCTTGCGCGCACCGCGCAGACGCACCAGATGCAGCTCTCCGCGCACAGCGGAGCCGGCAGCGCGGGCTATAACAACTACATCTCCCACATCACCAATATGGCGCAGTCGCAGGGAATGAACGCTGCCCAGGCTAGCCAGGTCGCGGTTGGGTATGCGTATCAGCAGATGCTTCGGCAGGCAAGCATGTTGAGTTACAAGAACGCCTTCGCGTTGCTGGCGGCTGTCATTATGTGCCTCACCCCGCTGCCGTTTGTTATGCGTCTGCCTGCCAAGGCGGCTAAGCCGTCACCCGAAGCTGCGGGGCACTAGAGAGGGCCGTCTTTGAGGGGGGTGCCGAAGTTTGGGGTGCCGTCGGGGTTCCAGGTGAAGCGCTGGGCGCGGACTGCGCGGTTGGCGGCAGTGGGAGCGTCGGTGGATTTGGCGGCGTAGAGGAGCCAGTCTGTACCGCCTGCGGCGATGGCGAAGGTTCCGCGGCCGGGACCGTAGATGTTGTTGGTGGGTGAGGCGGAGAAGACTGGCTGCGGGGTCTTCTTCCAGTTGCTGCGATCGAGTGGATCGCCGCCCTGAAAGGTGAGCAGACCGAGGCAGTAGAGCGGCGAGGCCGTGTCGGATGCGGAGTACACGATGAAGACTTTGCCGTCGTGGAAGAGGGCGGTTGGGCCTTCGTTTACGGGATAGGTGCGGGTGCTGCCGGCGCCTTTTTCCCAAGGGTACTCCGGCTCGGCGATGAGGGAGGATGGGCCGGAAGGGTGGAGGGGATCGGTTAGGTGAACGATCTGGATGGCGTTTTCTCCGCGATCGACCGTTACATACATGAGGTAGTTGACGCCCTTGAGGGTGAGGATGGAGGGGTCGATGGCAGGACGGTTGTCGAGATTGAGCGGACCGCGGAAGGTGTAGCTGCCTAGTGGGTTGGCGGTGTCGGATTCGAGGATGTAGATGGCGTGCTGGCCGCCGGGTTGCTGGGCGGTGAAGTAGATCCACCAATGGTTGCCGATGTGCCAGAGCGTTGGCGACCAGATTTGCTCCATGGCGTCGGATGGGGTGAAGACGATCTTCGATTCGGTAGACGCGGTGGGGATGGTCTTACCGCTCCATATGGTGATGTTGTGACCTGTGGTGGCGAGGAGTAGATAGCGGCCGTTGACGGGGTGGAGGGTGATGAAGGGGTCGGCGTGGGGGAGGATGGGGTTCGCGGGCGTGGGGTTGGGGGCGGACTGGGCTGCGGTGACGATGCAGAACAGGCTAGCCACCAGGCTGCCGATCACGAGCGTGCTGACGTTTCGTAGAATGCGACTGGACATGGTGACTCCGGTCTGAGTGCGGGAGGGTTGACCTGTATGTCTGGGTTAGCGGCCTTGTTCCTCGAGGTATTTTTCTACTTCGAGGGCGGCCATGCAGCCGGTGCCGGCGGCGGTGATGGCCTGGCGGTAGCGGCGGTCCTGGACGTCTCCGCAGGCGTAGACGCCGGGGATGCGCTCACCGAGGATGGAGACGAAGACATTTTCCTGGGTCTTGATGTAGCCGTCGGCGTCGAGGTCTAGCTGGCCTTCAAACATTTTCGCGTTGGGGATGTGGCCGATGCCGAGGAACATGAAGGAGACGGGGAGGGTCCAGCGTTCGCCGGTTTTTTTGTTGTAGAGCTTGAGGCCTTTGAGGTCCTTCTCTTCGACGCCGAGAGCTTCTTCGACGACGGTGTTGTGGAGGAACTCGATTTGTGGGTGAGCGATGGCGCGCTCGAGCATGATGCGCGAGGCGCGGAAGTTTTCGGTGCGGTTAATGAGGGTGACCTTGGTGGCGAAGCGGGTGAGGAAGATGGCTTCCTCCATGGCGGAGTCGCCGCCGCCGATGACGGCGATCTCTTTGCCGGACGCGAAGAAGCCGTCGCAGGTGGCGCAGGAGCTGACGCCGAAGCCGATGAGGGCCTGTTCGGAGGGAAGGCCTAGCCAGCGGGCGGAGGCGCCGGACGCGATGATGAGGGAGCGGGTCTGGACGATGTCTTTGCCGAGGGTGAGGGTGAAGGGCGAGGTGGTGAGGTCGACGGTGGAGAGGTGGGCCATGCGGAGCTCGGCACCGAAGCGGGTGGCCTGCTTCTTCATGTTCTCGATGAGCTCGGGGCCCTGGACGCCGTCGGGCCAGCCGGGAAAGTTTTCGACGAGGGTGGTGATGGAGAGCTGGCCGCCGGGCTCGTGGCCTTCGAGGACGAGGGGCTTGAGGTTGGAGCGGGCGGCGTAGATGGCGGCGGTGAGGCCAGCGCAGCCGGAGCCGAGAATGACGGTGTCGCGGATTTCGATCTGATCGGACATAGAGATTTGATTGTATCGGTTTGGAAACGGTGCAAGGGCGGGGATTAGGATGGGGATATGGCTGATCTGGTGTTGGTATACGGTTTACGGCTCTTGCCGGCGGATGAGGTTGAGGCGGTGCAGGCTGCGCCGATCAAGCTGAAGAACGGGCATGACGCCCAGGTAACGATGCATATCGTGGAGGGCAGCCGGGAGCAGATTGAGGCGCAGCTGCGGCACAGCATCGACGCGTTCTTTGATTTCTATCCCGAGATTTAGGTCCGTTATCGACGTCTTAAGCGCTGTCCCAGGATAGGACACGCGTGTGGGTTTGGCTTGCTGCGACGAAGTAGGTTGCAGAGGGCTGGCCATGATGCGTGCTCGGTTGCGTGTTCGCGGATGGGTTTGGGCTGGGCTACTGGCGGTGGGTGCGCTTGGCGGCGGGGCTGTCGGAGTCGCCGCACAACAGCGGGATCAACGGGTGCCGGCGGAGAGCGTGGGAGCGGAGCTACAGCTGCTGGGATCGCGGGCGGGCGTGGTGTTTGTGGGGCAGGTGGAGAAGATTGAGGTCAAGGACGAGCCTGCTGGTGGGATGGGCGGTGGGGTGGTGGAGATCACGTTTTCGGTGCAGCAGCCGGTGCTGGGCGTGGTGGGCGGCTCGTACGTGATGCGGGAGTGGGCGGGGCGGTGGACGGGTGGGCAACAGCATTTCCGGGTGGGACAGTGCGCGATGTTCTTTCTGCATGCGCCGAGTGCGTCGGGGTTGAGCTCTGCGGTGGATGGGATGATGGGCGCGGTGCCAGTGGTGCAGATGGGAGCGAACGGACAGGCGCTGCTGGATGTGCGCTGGTTGGCGACGAGCGTACGGCGGCCGATTGGGGCTCCGCTGGAGGGTGCGGCGGGGACTTCGGCGGGAGGGATCTCGCTTGCGGATGGAGTCGCGGTGACGAAGGCCTGGCAGACGGGCCAGGTGGCAGAGCCGAAGGGCGTTCGGCTGCCGGAGGGATTGCTGCTGCAGCAACCAACCGAGAAGCCGGCGCTGCCGGCGAGTGTGGCGCAGGCACTTGGAGTGAGAGCGGGGCAGAGCGTTGGCGTGGTCTCAGTGAAGGCGGCGGACGATGCGCAGCGTTAGGCATTGGAGAGGCGTGCTGGTCTTAGCTGGCCTGGTGTTGAGCGCGGCGAGTGCGTGGGCTGGCGGTCCGCGGTTTATTACCGGTACCAGTGGGTACACGACGGCGGGCGTGCCGATGGCCTGGTATACGAATGCGTCGATGTACTTTACGGATCCCGGCGATTTGAGCTCGACGGTTACGCATGCGCAGGCGGATGCGATGGTGGCGGCGGCGGCGGCGGTGTGGAATATTCCTACGGCGAGTATCACGCTGGTGAAGGGTGGAGGGCTGGCCGAACATGTTGAGGGCATTGGGACAGATGCGAACGCGTACTTCAACGGAACGACGATGGTGTTTCCTGCCGATGTTGAAGCGACGAACTATGCGTCGGTGCAGATACCGGTGATCTATGACAGCGATGGGAGCGTGATCGATATGCTGCTGGGGAGTGGAGCGAGCGGTGTGGGCGAGTGCCGGCAGAATGGTGTGGTGGAGAGCGTGGATGGATTCGGATCGAGTGGAACGATCCAGCATGCGGTGATTGTGCTGGACGGGCTGTGCGTGGGGTCGAGTTCGGCACCGGAACTGCAGGAGCAGTTGACGCAGATGCAGTACCAGTTGACGCGGGTGTTTGGGCGAGTGCTGGGACTGGCTTGGTCGCAGTTGAACGATAACGTGTTTACCGCTGTGTCGCCGGTGACGGCGGCGCAGATGGCGCTGTGGCCGCTGATGCATCCGATGGATTTGGTCTGCGGGAGCTATTCGTATCAGTGCATGCAGGGTCCGTTCACACTAAGGCCGGATGATATCAATGCGCTGGTGACGCTCTACCCGGTGGCGAACAGTGGAGGAGGAAAGACGCAGAGCAGTCTGAATGCGGTTTCGGTCAATGGAACGGTAAAGTTTCCGACGCAGCAGGGGATGGAGCTGGTGAATGTGATGGCTTACCGAATCATTTTGGGGAAGGACGGCGGCTGGGAGCAGTATCCGGTGTATTCGAGCACGACGGGCTACCCGTTTCAACAGAACGGCGGAAATCCGGTAAGCGGAGTGGAGCCTGCAAGCGAGAACGCTGGAACGGATACGGCGGCCGATGAGGGGGTGTGGAGTATGCCGTACATTGCGGCGGGACCGGAGGGCGCGGACTTGTATTTTGTGGTGGAACCAGTGAATCCGCTGTACTTTGGGGATCATGCGGTTGGGCCCTATCAGCGGCCGGTGATCTCGATGTCAGGGTCGGGGACACCGACCGGGATGATCACTATCGCGGCGGGCGCGTTGGGGAGCATGGCGATATCGCCGAGCAATGCGTCGGCGAACTGGTGCCAGTATCCGGATTCGGTGGAGGCAAACCCTCCGACGTCGAGTTCTACGGGATGGTGGAACGGGGCGATATGCTCAGCAGGTTATAACGCGTCGTGGCGCAAGACGCCGGTGAACGCGAACACGAGTTGGACGATTGAAGTAGCGGCTCTGAATGAGGCGGGCACAGGAACGGTGCAGAAGCTGCAGCCGGTGATTGGGGTGTGGAACGCTACGGACGCGACGGGAATATTGCCAACAGTGGCTAGCCAGACGGTGGCGCTGAATTCGATGGTGCTGGGGATGACGCAGCTGCGCGTATGGGCGGCGGCGAGTGCGTCGACCTACCGGATTGCGATTGCGGACCAGTATGGAGCCTTGCGGCCGGATTTCAATTACACGGCACGGATTTTGTATGCGAGTGGTGTGTCACCAGCGACGCTGGGATCCGGAGGCGGGCAGATCACGATTAATGGGACGGGCTTTCAGACCGGCAACGAAGTGCTGATCGATGGGGTGAAGGCGACGGTGATGAGCTGGACGTCAACGCAGATTGTTGCGACCGCTCCGTCGATGGCGGCGGTGGGAGCGAGCGGCGGGACGGCGGTGGACGTGGAGGTGCTCGACGCAACGACGGGCGGAGTGACGGACATCGCCGCGGCGCTGACTTACAACCAGGGAACGGCGGACGTGGTGAAGCTGGTGTCGGCTCCGGCGTCGTTGGAGACGTTCGTTACGGCGGCTACTCCGTTTGCGGTGCGGGTATATAAGTCCGATGGTGTGACCGCAGCCGCGGGTGCGAGTGTAAGCGTTGTCGTGGTGGGCAGCGGCGGAGGCGCGGCGGTGGCTACGGGATGCGGTACGGGTTCGGGTTGCGTGGTGACGACAGATGCGACGGGGCTGGCGCAGACGCCGCTGATGGGGATTGCGCCGGGCAGCGTGACGGTAAGTGGAACGGAGGTGAGCGGAGGCGCGTCGGTGAAAGTGACCATCGCGGATGTGAATGCTGCGCAGACGGTGACGATTGGGGCGGCGACACAGTACCTGGCGGCAGGGGCGGCGGGAAGCTGGGGCCTGTCGTTGACGGCGGTGCAGGATGGCGCGGCGGCGGTGGGGGTTGGGGTGGTGTGGTCGAGCGCGGCTAGTGGGTTTACGTTGGCGCCAGCTACGGGAACGACGGCGGCGAACGGGACAGATGCGGTGGTGGCGCAGGTGGGTGCCATTGCGAGCGGGTCGACGAACATGGTGACGGGATGCGCGTGGACGAGTGTGTGCGCGAGTTGGACTGTGTATGGAGTGGCGGCGTCGCAATGGGTGATTGCTGTGTCGAGTGGCGGCGGGCAAAGCGTGAGTCTAGGTGGCGTGGCGCCGGTGCCGGTGGTGCTGCTGGTGACCGATGGTGCGGGGCATGCGCTGCCGGGGGCTGCGGTGAATGTGTATCAGACGGTGTATGCGTGGGAGGGTGCTTGCGCGGCGAATGGTGTGTGTGCGTCGGCGCCTGTACTGAAGACGGCACGGAGTACGGCAGTGTCGAATGGGAGCGGGGTGTTGCAGGTGGCGCCGATGGAAGTGTCGGGCGTGGCGCAGGTGGTGAGGATTGCGGCGGCTACAGGGACTAGCGGGTTCGCTACGACTTCGGTGGTGGTGGCACCTTGAGGCAGGGAGCAGGGATTAGGAGGGGTAGAGCGATGGCCGCCTGTTGCTCTGAGTATCTCGAAGCAACAAGCGGCGTTGGTGGGGACGGAGTTGTGGACTAGACGGGTTCTACGGGGAGTAGCGAGTCGCGGGCTGGGGGACGCTTGATGGCTGCGAAGGCAAACGCCGCGATGTAGATGTAACAGATGGCTGGAATGAAGAAGGACCGGTGCAGGCCGATGTGGTCGGCGACGATGCCCTGCAGCTTGGGAACGATGGCTCCGCCGAGGATGGCGCCGATGAGGATGCTGGAGCCCTTGCTGGTGAGCGGCCCGAGGTCCTGGATGCCGAGGGTGAAGATGGAGGGGAACATGATGGAGTTGCAGAAGCCAACCGCCAGCAGGGCGATCATCGCGAGATGGCCATGGGTGAGCAGGGAGATGACGACGAGGGTGAAGGCGCCGATGGCTGCGACGGTGAGGACCGGTCCGGTGCGAACTCGTTGCAGGACGGCAGAGCCGACGAAGCGGCCGAGCATGGCGCCGCCCCAGTAGCACATGAGGAAGTAGCCGGCGATGGACTCGGGCAGGCCTGCGATCTGGGGAAGGCCCATGTAGTTGACGAGGAGATTGCCGATACTGACTTCTGCGCCGACGTAGGTGAAGATGCCGAGGGCGCCGAAGAGAACCCATTTGTGTTTCCAGATGCTGGTGGGCGCGGAGAGGGCTTCGGCGAAGGCACCGGGGCGGAAGTCCTGGGTGAGGTCGGTGTGTCCGGTTTGAGGCTTGAGCTTGATTGCGGCGAGGGCGAGAGCGAGGAGCACCAAACCGATGGTGATGATGAGGTAGGGCGTTTGAACGGTGGAGGCTTGCAGGACGCGGTAGGCCTGACGCTGGACGGCTGTCATGGCCAGGAGTTGCTCCCTGGTTGCCGGTGCCATCGTGTTGCGGAGGATCAGGTAGGTGCCGATGAAGGGGGCGATGAAGGTGCCGACGGAGTTGAAGGCCTGCGCGAGGTTGAGGCGGCTGGAGGCGGTGGCGGCGGGGCCGATGACGGTGACGTAGGGGTTGATCGCTACCTGCACTACGGTCATGCCGGCGGCGAGGACGACCAGTGCGGTCAGGAAGAGCGCGAAGGTGGCGAGGTGCGCGGCAGGAAGAAAGCCGAGGGCGCCGAGGGCCATGACGAAGAGGCCGACGACCATGGATTTTTTGTAGCCAAAGCGCTCGACGATTTTGCCTGCCGGATAGCTGAAGACGAAGTAGGAGGAGAAGAAGAAGAAGGGGATGGACTGGGTCTGGGCGTAGTCGAGGGCGAAGATGGATTTCAGGTGCGGGCTGACGATGTCGTTGAGGCAGGTGAGGAAGCCAACCATGAAGAAGAGGGCGGTGGCTACGCTCATGGCGCGCGTGTCGGTTTTCATTTGCAGGTCGTCAGAGTAACCTGGGGAGCTTACGTTGCGGATTGGAACGGCCAAGAAAGTACTCCTTCGTACGGGGTGCGCGATGTATCCGCTTCAAGAGTAATTGTTTTGCGGCGTTTCTGGGTGGGGCGGGCTAGTGAAGGACGATTGTCTGCGGGCGACCGGTGTCGGGGACGGTGACGGCATAGCCGAGGCTGGTGTGATCGAGGGGTGTGGTGTGGCCGTTGATGGAGGCCTGAGCGGTGTGCGGGGTGAAGCCTACGGCTTCGATGCGGAACTGGGTCCACCACGGGTGGAAGTCGCCTTCGCGCGTGGGGATGTTGAGGGTGAGGGCACCGTCGGCGGAGATGGAGCAGGTTAGGTGGAGGCGGAGGTAGGCGTTGTGGCGGAAGTCGAAGGTGAGGCCGTCGTCGGTGTAGAGGTCGCCGGCGCATGGCGAGGTAGCATCGGCGGGGGCGTAGACGCGGAGGGTCAGAGGGCCGCTGGGTTTTTCTTCGGTGGATTGTACGAGAGGCTGCATGGGAATGATGGCGCCGGCGTGGACGTAGATGGGGAGGTCGCCGAGGGGGGGGTGAACCATGAGCGGCGGGAGTTGCGGCTTACCGGTGGCAGTCGGGTTACGGAGCTCGAGATCTTGGGCGGTGAGGATTTCACGGCGATCGAGCTTGGCGCCGGTCCAGTAGTCGTACCAGACTCCGGGGGGTAGATGGACTTGATAGGGAGCTACGTCGTCGGGGAGTGGAGATGCGGCGACGAGGATGGAGGGGCCGAAGAAGAATTCGCCAGGGGCGTCGTTGTCGAGGGGATGGTTGTCGGCTGTGGCGTGGGGGTATTCGAGGAAGAGGGGGCGGATGATGGGGATGCCGTTGCGGGAGGTTTCCTCGGCGGTGGTGTAGAGGTAGGGGAGGAGGAGGTAACGCTGTTCGATGTATTTGCGGCGGATGGCTTCCTGTTGAGGGCCGTCGGCCCAGGGCTCGTGGGGGCGGGTGCCTTTGGCGGCGTGGTCGCGGTCGATGGGTTGGAAGGCAGCTAGCATGAGCCACTTGGTGAGGAGATCAGGGGACGGGCTGCCGCCGAAGCCGCCTACGTCGGCGCCGGAGAGCGAGAAGCCGCTGAGGCCGAGGTTGAGGAGTTGCGGGGTGGTCATGCGGAGGTGGTTCCAGGTGGCGAGATTGTCGCCGGTCCAGGTGGCGGCGTAGCGCTGGCCTCCGGCGTAGGTGGCCCGGGTGAGGACGAAGGGGCGGTCGTTGGGGCGGAGGGTTAGGAGGCCTTCCTGGGTGGCGCGGGAGTTTTCCATGCCGTAGATGTTGTGGATCTCGGTGTGGAGGGCGAGGCGGGGGGCGAAGCCTTCGGCCTCTTCACCGCTAATGCGATGGGTGACGTCGTCGGGCATGGTTTTGGAGGGGTAGGTGAAGACGGCGGGCTCGTTCATGTCGTCCCAGAAACCGGCGGCGCCGTTGTTGACGAAGTCTTTGTAGAGGGAGCCGAACCAGGTGCGGGTGGTAGCTTGCGTGAAGTCCGGAAAGACGGAGGGGCCGGGCCAGACGTCCCCTACGTATGTGTGGCCGTTTTCTTTGACGAACTGATTGGTGGCTGTGCCGGTGTCGTAGGGGCTGTAATTTTGATTGGGGGCGTCAGCGATGTGGAGGTCGGCAATGAGGATGGTGTGGAGGTGTTGGGCGGCGAGATTGTGGATGAGGCCGGGGAAGTCGGGGAAGGTGGTGGGGTCAACGGTGAAGGGGCGGTATTTGTACTGGTAGTCGATGTCTAGCCAGATGCCGTCGGCGGGGATCTTGTCGCGGCGGAGGTGGGCGGCGATGTCTTCGACTTCAGAACGCGGGGTGTAGCTGTAGCGCGACTGCTGGTAGCCGAGAGACCAGAGGGGTGGGAGTGGGGTGGGGCCGGTGAGCCAGGCGTAAGTTTCGATGACGTGTTTGGGCTCGGGGCCGTAGAGGATGTAGTAGTCGAGGGGGCCGGCTGGGGCGGAGAAGGTGTATTGGGCGGTGTTCTTTCGGCCGAAGTCGAAGAAGGTGCGATAGGTGTTGTCGAAGAGGATGCCGAGGGTGCGGCCGTCGTGCATTTCAAGGAAGAAGGGGATGGACTTGTAGATGGGGTCGGTGGATTCCTGAAAGCCGAAGCTGTCGGTGTTCCACATGGTGAAGGCTTCGCCGGCGCGGTCGAGGGGGCCGGGCTTGTCGCCGAGGCCGAAGAAGTGGTCGACGGGGGATTTTGTTTTGGTGACGGTGAAGCCTTGCGGCGACCACGAGACGGGGAGCGCGTCGGATTGGAGGATGTGGCCGGCGAGGTCGGTGATGGTGAGGCGGAGGTCGGGGGTGACGGCGACGCGGAGGTTGGCGGTGGCGAAGCCTGCGGGTTCGGGGGTGACCGCGATGCTGGCGGTGCGAGAGGCGGGGAGAACGGCCCAGGAGGCGTCTTCGGAGGGATGGTTGTTGGGGTAGAGGCGGACGCGGAGGACGTCGGGACGGAGGGCGTCGACGCGGAGAGTCAGGGTGCTGTCGGAGAGTTGCAGGCCCGAGGGGGTGTGGGCGGAGGTGGGGAGCGCGATTTGCGCGGAGAGTGGTGGAGTGAGGGTGGCGCTGAGACCGCAGAGAAGGGACAGGTAAAGGGACAGGTAGAGGCAGGGCCGGGTGAGGGCGTGGCTGGTAGCGAGCATAGTTGTACAGAGAATAGGTTTTCCGGCGTCATCGCAATGCAGGGGGCGCCCAAAGTAGCTCATTTCTAATTCACCAGCTAAGAAGTTTTAAATGAGATGTTTAGTGGAATGAGTTAAGCGGTTGCGAATGCTGAGTGTTGAGCTGCTTATGTGTGGGAAAGGGATTGCGCGCTGAGTTTCGCGCTCTAGCGATAGGAGCGAGCGCGCTTCGCGCGAGAAGCAGGTTCCTCGCTGCGCTCGGAATGACAGACAGAAAAGCAAGTGCAACGGCAAAGACAAAAGCAAGAGCAAGAGCAAGAGCTAATACAGGGGTCTCTCCACTCCGCCGCGCAAAAGGCGCGACTCCGGTCGAGATGACGGGCTGCAGGATTGGACCGGGGTCGCTAAGACGCAAGAGACCGCGCTGGGCTGTTGCAGAGCTACTTGAGGTCGAGGGAGTAGAAGTTTCCGGTGAAGATGCGGGCTCGGATGAGGGGGCGGTTGTTCTGGTCGAGGCCGCCGAAGACGTAGTCGACTGCGTCGTGCTCGCGCGAGTCGGCCAGGCGAACGATTTCGTCGACGTGGCCATCGGGGATGGAGACGCGATCTATGGGCTGGGCGGGATCTAGAGAGGCGTGGAGGAAGAGATAGTGGCTGTCGGGGGACCAGACGGGGTCGGCGCCCGAGGGAACGGCGAGGGTGGTCCAGGTGCGGGTGGCGACAGTGTAGAGGCGCACCTGGCGCTGGTCGCCGGTAAGGGCGGCGATGTAGCGGCCGTCGGGGGACCAGCGGGGACTGAAGAGGCCGGTGGAGTTGGGGATCTCCTGGAGGGCGCCGGTGGCGACGTCTACGGTGTCGAGGGTGCGGGTGGCGTTGTCTTTGCCCATGGCGTCGTTGGTGCCACCGAAGGCGATGGACTTGCCGTCGGGCGACCAGGAGGGGTCGGCGGCGTTGCGGGTCTGGTGCAGTAGTGGAGTGAAATCGCCGCCGTTGGCGCTGGTGATGTAGATTTGCCAGGCCTTGCCGGCTTCGCGAGCCATGACGGCGATGCGGGATCCGTCGGGTGACCAGCGGGCGAGGAAGGGGACGAGGGTGTCGGGGGTGACCTGGAGTTTTTCGGTGCCGTCTGAGCGGGCGCGCCAGAGGTGGGTATCGGTGTCGGTCCAGACAACCCACTTGCCGTCGCGGGTGAAGTCGACGCGTGCGGCGTTGGAGAGAAAGCCCTTTACGGGGACGAGTTGGCCGGTGGGGGAGACGGATTCGAGCTCGGAGCGGGAGTCGGCGCCCATAAAGAAGATGCGGCTGCCGGTGCGGGCGGCGACGGGGGATTCGAACTGAAGCGGGCCGTCGGTGAGGCGGGTGGGATTGGAGGTGGAGAGGCCGGAAAGTTTCCAGAGATCGTTGTTGAGGCCTTTGAATGACTGGAAGACGAAGGCGCTGCCGTTGGCGGTCCAGACGCCGCAGCACTCGGCTGCGGGTTGATTGAAATCGGCTAGGATGCGATGGGGGACGCGGTTGGAAGGAGTGATCTGCCAGATGGAGAGGGTGTGAGAGATGGGATCGAGGATGGTGAAGCGGAGTAGCTTGCCGTTGGGTTCCCAGCGGAGCCAGAAAGCGCGGCCTGGGAGGGTGGCGTAGAGCTGCGGGGTGCTGCTGGTTATGGTCGAAAGGTAGAGGTAGTTGCCGTTGGCGTAGAGGATGCCACCGTTGTTCGGCATCCAGGTGGCGTCGTGGGCGAGGACGTCGCCGACGCGAAGGGCCGAACCGCCGGTGGTGGGGACGACCCAGAGGGGCTGCTCGGACTCGGGGGAGAGGTGATCGCGAAGGAGCAGGCGGGAGCCGTCGGGAGAGATATCGCCGAGGGCGGGGCTGGCAACTTCGGAGGGGATATTGAGGGGCTCGACGAGACCGCCGGAGATGGAGATGGTGGATAGGACGGAGTGGCCACCGTCGATGGTGGAGGCGTAGAGGTGCACGCCGTCGGTGGCTGCGGCGGCGAGGTTCTCCATGGTGTCGACGCTGGGGGCGAGGTGGCCGTTATGGGTGATCTGCACGATGTGCGGCGGGCTCGTAGCGCTTCGGAGAGAGGCGAGATAGTAGCCGATGGCGCCAGCGGTAAACAACGCAACGCTGATGAAAGACCAGAGAAGGACGCGGAAGACCCTAGCAGGGCGTGCGACGGGGGCGACACTGACGGGAGTGAAAGGGGTGAGGCTGGGTTCCGCGGCTGCTGCGATACTGTCAGTAGGGACGCGTGTCGCGAGGGTCAGATGAGTAGCGGTGCGGCCGTTGGCTGCGGACTCGGCGAAAGCGGTGGTGGGGGCTTCGATGGGGCCTGCGGGTTCGATGACGCCTACGGGGGCGATGAAGCGGTAGCCGCGGCGGGCAAGGGTCTCGATGAAGCGGGGATTCTCGGCTGAGTCGCCGAGGGCTTCGCGGATTTTGTTGATGGCGGTGCCGAGGGAATGGTCGAAGTCGACGACCGTGTCTTTGCCCCAGAGGCGGGTCTGAAGTTCTTCCCGGGTAACGATCTGACCGGGCTTCTCGAGGAGGATGGTGAGGACTTTAAAGGGTTGGCCCTGCAGCTTGATGCGGAAGCCGGCTTTCCAGAGTTCGCCGGTCTGTACATCAATCTCATAAAGCCCAAAACTGAGCCGCGCGTTGATAACCTGGCCCGTCATTGCAATCCAATTCCTCGTCTCATCGAATTTACCACTTGTTCGGTTAGATGATGTGGGATGGTCAAACGGTTGATATTTAGTGACTTATCAGGAGATGAAAAATTGAGCGACAAAGGGAATTGAGAGGATTGCGTTGACGGGGTGGATTTGCGCAACGTTGCGATCGAACCTCCAGTAGGACTTGTTCTGCCGACGGATATGGCGACGGGTGTGCGGGAGGACTTTCGGAGGCAATATGAGTCAGTACAAAAGAATAGCTGGCAGGACAATAGCTGGCAGGCGGACGGGCTGGTTTCTCGTGATGCTGCTGGCACTGTTCACGACTGTGGGCGCGCTTGGAGCGTATGCGCAGTCGGATAACGGCGGCATCGTAGGAACCGTGACGGATGCGACGGGAGCGGTGATCCCCAATGCGAGCGTTGTGATCACGAACGTCGAAACCGGGTTGAAGCTTAACGGCAAGAGCAACGATGCGGGCGAGTTCCAGATTTTTGCGATTCCGCGCGGCAACTATAAGGCAGATGTCGAGGCACAGGGTTTCCAGAGCCAGACGGCAAACTTTGCCATTTCGGTGGGAACGACCCAGACGCTCGAGTTCAAGCTGGCGGCCGGATCGGTGAGCCAGACGGTCGAAGTGACGACCGCGGCTCCGCTGGTGAACACCACGAGCGCGACGATGGGTGAGGTCATTAATGGGGCGCAGGTCCAGGCGCTGCCGCTGAATGGCCGTAACTTTACCGGGCTAGCGCTGCTGGCTCCGGGTGTGACGCGCGGCGCGTATGGCGACGCGGCGAGCGGCGTAAACGGCAACACGGAAACTTACCGTAACCAGGAGAGTGGCGGCGCATCGATTTCAGTGAACGGACTTCGCCCACAGGCGGACAACTTCCTGCTGGATGGCCTGGATGATAATGATTCGCTGATCAACACGATTTTGATCTTCCCGAACATCGACGCGACGCAGGAGTTCAAGATCGATACCAGCGTTGCGCCGGCGGAGTATGGGCGCGCGGGCGGTGCGATCGTGGCTAGCTCGATCAAGAGCGGCACGAATCAATATCACGGGTCGGCGTTCTGGTTCTATCGCAGCGGCAACTTCGATGCTAGAAACAGCTATCAATTACTGGGTGCGGCTCCAACTCCGAACCAGTCGTTCAACCGGAACCAGCCGGGCTTCTCGATTGGCGGACCGATCATCAAGAACAAACTATTTGGCTTTGGCGATTACCAGGCCTTCCGCGAGGTCGTTCCTCCAAACCCAAACTTTGTCACGGTTCCGACGACCCGGATGCGGGCGGGAGACTTCAGCGAACTGCTGGCGAGCAGCCCTAACTTTGATACGTCGAATGGAGGGGAGGGGGCGCAGGTGGACAGCCAGTTTTCGACGCCGTACTGCCTGCTTCATTTGAACCAGAAACCTGTGGGCGGTGGGCAGTTATATAACCCGGTCAACTGCCAACCGATTCCTGGCAACGTGCTTGCGAATGCGGGCATTGCGGCGAATACGGCAGGTGTGAATTATTTCAATGCGTATCCGACGCCCACGCGTGCGGGAGTGGTGAACAACTTCCTGACGCATAAGCAGCAGTTCACGCACTACAACACGTTTGATGTGCGGTTTGACTGGACGCCGACGTCGAAGGACCAGGCGTTTGTGCGCTTCAGCTATGACAACTCGGCCTCCGTGGAAACGCCCGAACTTGGGACGCTGCCTTCTGGTTTTGGTACGGGTTCTGACTATACCCACGCGCGGGCGTATGGGCTGGGACACACACATATCTTTGCCCCAACGCTGGTGAATCAGCTGTTAGTTGGGTATAACCGCGATGACTATGGCTACCAGCCGCCGTTTTATGGCGACGCACTGTCGGCCAGCCTTGGCATTGTTAATGCGAATCGCAATCTTCAGACCAGTGGAGGAGCGCTGATTGGCGGCAACAATGGTGTGGATTACACCGGTGACTACGGGCTGTATGCCACTCCGCAGAACACGTATGAGATCAGCGACAGCGTGGACTGGGAGAAGGGGCACCATTCCTTCAAGTTTGGCGCTACCGGGATCATGCGGAACATGGAATATTTCCGTCCGATTTCGGGTAAGGGCTACTTCAACTTTGGGAACGGCGACTTCACCGGATTTCCATCGGCTGAAATGCTGGCGGGCTTCACGGATTCGTACAGCATTGGAACGCAGAACGGCTTCTTCAGCAACATCAGCTACGAGGATGGCTTCTTTGCGCAGGACCAATGGCGTGTGAATCAGCGGCTGACGGTGCAGCTCGGCATTCGCTACGACGTGATTACGCGGCCGTACGAGACGCAGAACCGACAGGCCTCGTTTGACATCAACACCAGCAGCCCGACGTATGGCCAGGTGCTGGAGGCGGGTGTGAACGGAGTGTCGCGCTCCATTATCAATAACGACCACACGGATTTCGCTCCGCGCGTCGGCTTTGCTTACGACCTACTCGGAACCGGTAAGGAAGTTCTGCGTGGCGGGTATGGCATCTTCTACTTCCCGGATTATGGTGGCATCAGCAACCAGCTGGGACAGCAGACTCCGTTCGGCGGCAGTCTTTCGTACCTCGCGCAAAACGGCTACTGCGTAACGTTCACGGGCCAGACGCCGGCACCGGGGTCAACCTACGGCTGCAATGAGACGCCGCAGCAGACGACGCCGCTGCCGTTGCCGGGCTATCCCGGGTTCAACCCGGCTGCTCCTCCAGCGGGCTTGAGCACGCTGGCGGTGAACCGCAACGACAAGAATCAGCAGATCCAGGAATGGAACCTGCAGCTCGAGCAACAGCTGACGACGCATGATGTGCTCGACATTGCGTATGTGGGAACCAAGTCGGATCATCTGTCGACGTACTACAACTACAACCTGTTCCAATTCGGCACAGGATTGCAGAACTTTCCGACGTTTGGAACGATCACGTACAACAACTACAACGGCACGGCGAACTACAACGGTCTGCAGCTGCACTTCGAGCATCACCAGGGCAGCAACCTGCTGGTGACGGCTTCGTACGCATGGTCACATGCGCTGGATGATTCGCCGGGTTCAAACCTTTCTTCTACCACTCCGCTGTACTACGATCCGCAGGCAGACTATGGCAACTCGCTGCAGGATGAGCGGAATGTATTCAGCTCGTCGATTCTGTACAAGCTGCCGTTCGGACGTGGGCAGGAGTTTGGCAGCAAGGTCAACTACTTCACCAACCTGGTGATTGGTGGCTGGCAGGTGAACGTAATTGGCAGGATGAACACGGGAACGCCGGTTGACCTTTCCGTGAGCGGCCAGAACAATGGCGACCGTCCTGACCGGGTGAAACCGATCAGCTACCCGAAGACCCTCACCGAGTGGTTCGACACGTCTGCGTTTGCAAAACCGCCGACTGCGACACCGAATGGAATACCGGTGTTCACGCGGCTGGGCACGCTGGGACGCGACCAGATCTACGGTCCGGGTGGGCGGTCGGCTGACCTTTCGCTGCAGAAGAACTTCCAACTGTATGGCCGGATCGTTCTCGAGTTGCATGGCGACGCGTTCAACGTCACCAATACACCGCAGTTCACGAACCCTGATGCTGGACTTTTGGATGCCAACTTCGGCAAGATCACGAGCACCCAAAGCAACTCACAGCGTGAGCTGCAACTGGCTGCGCGGTTGACGTTCTAGTTGGTTGAAGCCTGGAGATGCGCCACGATGCAGTCTGTCGTGGCGCATTTTCTTTCTCTCTGGATAGGTGTGGAAGGCAGGAAGGTTGATGTTGGGTATGGGGCGAGATGCGCGGGTGAAGGACGCTGATTTGGGCGGAAGGTTGTTGAGGGGCTGCGTGGGGCTGCTGGTAGTGGCGTTGGCTGCGCAGGGCTTTGGTGCGAAGGCGCAGGGTGGGCGGCTGGCGATCGACAAAGTGGATCCGCCGAACTGGTGGGCGGCGATGCCGAAGCCGATGTTGCTGGTGCGTGGGGAAGGTTTGCGGGGGGCGCAGTTTTCGCTGAGTGATCGCGGGCTGAGGGTTGAGAAGGTGGTGGCGTCGGAGAATGGGCATTGGGCGCAGGTGTGGCTGTCCGCGTCGCCGAGTGCGCCGGAGACGGTGACGCTGACGGCTAAGGCTGGAGGGGAGAAGGCGGAGGCGCGGTATAGGTTTGAGAGGAGGCGGCCGGAGAGCGATGGGTTTGCGGGGTTCTCGTCACGCGACGTGATGTACCTGATCATGACCGATCGGTTTGCAGATGGGAATTTGCAGAATGATGGGGTCGATGCGAAGGCCGCGCAGACTAGTGCAGAGGCGGAGGCGGAGCGGGCGAAGCCGCGGGGTTGGCATGGCGGCGATCTGAAGGGGATTGAGGACCATCTGGATTATTTGCAGCAACTGGGCGTGACTACTGTGTGGACGACGCCGGTGTATGAGAATCACGAGGACACTAGCTATCACGGGTATGGGGCCACGGATTTATATCGCGTGGATGAGCACTATGGAACGCTGGAGGACTTGAAGGCGCTGGCGGTGGCGTTGCATGCGCGTGGGATGAAGCTGGTGCTGGATACGGTGCCGAATCACGTTGGCCCGGGGAATCCATGGGTGAAGGATGAGCCGGCGCCGGATTGGTTTCATGGCACGGCCGCGCATCATCTTGAGGCGGAGACGGACTTCCAGGCGCTGATCAATCCGCATGCGCCGGAGCGGGACAAGGTTGCGACGCTGGATGGTTGGTTTGCGAATACGCTGCCGGATATGAATACGGAGAGTCCCGCGGTGGCGCAATATCTGCGGCAGAATGCAGTGTGGTGGATCGAGGAGACGGGCGCGGATGGTTTGCGGATCGATACGTTCCCTTATGTGAATCGGGAGTTCTGGCATACGTTCAACGGAGAGTTGAAAGAACTGTTTCCGCGTTTGACTGAGGTGGGCGAGGTGTTCAACGGAGATCCGGTGATTACGTCTTCGTTTGCCGACGGGGTGACGCGTGCGGGTGTGGATACGGGGCTGTATACGCCGTTTGATTTTCCGACTTACTTTGCGCTGCGCGATGTATTTGTGAAGGGTGCGCCGATGAGTGAGCTGGCGAAGGTGCTGGGTGAGGATGCGTTGTATCCGCATCCGGAGAGGCTGGTGCCGTTTCTTGGGAACCACGATACGGAGCGCTTTGTGACGGCGGCGGGGAGTGAGGGCGCGCTGAAGTTGGCGCTGGCGTATGTGCTGACAACGCGCGGCATGGCGCAGATTTATTCGGGCGATGAGATTGCGATGCCAGGTGGAGGCGACCCGGAGAATAGGCATGACTTTCCGGGAGGATTTCCGGGGAGCGCGGAGAATGCGTTTCTCGCTTCGGGGAGGACACCGGTGCAGCAGGAGACGTTTGACTGGGTGGCGAAGCTGGATGGGGTGCGTCGGAAGCATGATGCGCTGGGTTGCGGGGCGGAGCAGGTGCTGGCGAGTAATGATGACTGGATGGTGAGTCTGCGGGCTGCGGGTAAGGCGGTTGTTCGCTGCGGGACTTCCGGAGAGCGCGTGTTGGTGGTGATTCACCGCGCGGGGAAGGACACTGCGGCGACGACGTTGGATGTGAAGCTGGGGATGACCTGGATGGAGGGCTGCAGGCTGGGTGTGGCGGAGATTCATTCGGGAGGTTCGACGGCTGAAGTGCAGGGGGATCATTTGCATCTGCAGGCGACGGGCGATGCGGTGTGGGTGGGTCGTTGTGAGTAAGCACGGCGACGTGATGGCGTAGTAGGCTACGGGTGGCGGTGCTGTTTTCAGCGGCCGTTCGCTCGTGGAGGATGTACGCGCATGGCGTTGGATACTGAGGGTAAGCGGGTTGGGCCGGTGTCGTTGCGGCCTATTTTTTCGGAGCGGGTGTGGGGAGTTGAGAGGCTGCCGAAGTGGTATGCGCAGCCGGAGGCGGGGAAGCCGGTGGGTGAGGCGTGGCTTACTGCGGAGACTTGTGTCGTAGATGTTGGTGAGTTTGCGGGTGTGTCGCTGGCGGAGATGACGCGGCGGTTTCCGGAGGCGTTTGCGGGTGGGGATTCAGCGGAGTTTCCGCTGCTGGTGAAGACGCTGTTTCCGCGTGAGAAGCTTTCGGTGCAGGTCCATCCGAATGATGCGCAGGCGGGAGTGCTGGGGTTGGGGCGGGGGAAAACGGAATGTTGGTACGTGCTTTCGGCCGAGCCGGGAGCGGAGCTGGCGCTGGGGTTTCGTGAGGAGATTTCGGTAGAGGAGATTCGTGCGGCGATTGCCAATGGGACGCTGGAAGAGAAGCTGAACTATTTGCCGGTGAAGGCCGGGGACATGGTGTTTGTGGATGCGGGGACGGTGCACTCGATCGGGCCGGGGATGGTGATTTTGGAGACGCAGGAGTACAGCGACATTACGTATCGGCTGTATGACTTTGGGCGGCCGCGGGAACTGCATGTGGATGCGGGGCTGGCGGTGACACGGACGTCGAGTAGTGCGGGGTTGGTTGCGCCAGTGGCGATGGATGAGTTCACGCGGCTGGTTGCGTCGGATTATTTTGTGGTGGACCGTTTTGCTGCGACCAACGCGGGCATCGCGCTGGGGTTGAGCGGGAAGATGCAGATGTTGTTTGCGCTTAGCGAGGGCGTGTCGGTCGAGGGTGAGATGGGTGTAGTGCTGCTTGATCCGTGGCGCGTGCTGGTGTTGCCTGCGGAGGGTGTGGAATATTCGGTGCGCGGCGCGGGTGAGGTGATTCGGATTGCGCAGCCGTAGGGCGCTACTTGGAGTAGCGCTGTTGGTGCCAGGCCCAGGCGCTGGCTAGGATGTCGTCGAGCTCGGGGTGTTTGGGTTGCCAGCCGAGGTTGGCTTTGGCTTGTTCGGAGCTGGCAACGAGGCGGGCTGGGTCGCCGTTGCGGCGGGGTTTAATTTCTACGGGGATGGGATGGCCGGTGACCCGGCGGGCGGCTTCGATGACCTGCTTGACTGAGAAGCCACTGCCGTTGCCGAGGTTGTAGATCATCTTGTCGCGGGTGGCGAGGGTGTTGAGGGCGAGGATGTGGGCGTCGGCTAGATCGGCGACGTGGATGTAGTCGCGGATGCAGGTGCCGTCGGGGGTGGAGTAGTCGTCGCCGAAGATGAAGATTTTTTCGCGGCGGCCGAGGGCTACATCGAGGATGAGCGGGATGATGTGGGTTTCGGGCTCGTGGGCTTCGCCGCGGTTGGGGAGGGCGCCGGCTACGTTGAAGTAGCGGAGTGAGGCGTAACGAAAGCCGTGAATCTGGTTGAACCAGCGGAGCATGTGCTCGACGAGGAGCTTGGATTCGCCGTAGGCGTTGGTGGGAGCGAGGGCTGCCGATTCTTCGATGGGGGTTGTGGTGGGCTCACCGTAGACGGCGGCTGTGGAAGAGAAGACGAGCTTGTTGACGCCGGTGGCGAGCATGGCCTCGAGGAGCGAGAGGGTGGAGGCGGTGTTGTTCCGGAAGTAGAGCTCGGGCTTCTGCATGGACTCGCCGGCCTCGATGAGGGCGGCGAAGTGAAGGACTCCGTCGGGCTTGAGCTCGCGGAGGAGGGACTCGACGCGGGGGCGGTCGGCGATGTCAGCCTCGACGAAGGTGGCGCCGGCGGGGACCTCGTGGCGCTTGCTGTGGCAGAGGTTATCGAGGATGGTGACCTTATGGCCCGCCTGCATGAGGATGGTAGCGACCGTTCCGCCGACGTAGCCGGCGCCGCCGGTGACTAAGACGTTCATTGAGGCTCCTTGCTAGAGGTGGCGATGGCGGCGCGGAGAGTTTCCGCGGCCGATTCGGGAGTGATGTCGCGCTGGGGTGAGCCCAGGAGTTCGAAGCCTACCATGAATTTTCGCACGGTGGCGGAGCGGAGAAGCGGCGGGTAGAAGTGCAGGTGGAGGAGCCACTCGGGGTGGGGCTGATTGTCGGCGGGCGCGGGGTGAAGGCCCATGGAGTAAGGGAAGGGCGTGTCGAAGACGCGGTTGTAGGCGCTGGTGACCTGCTTGAGGATGGCGGCGAGGCCATCGCGCTGCGGCTCGGTGAGAGCTTCTACCCGCGCCACTTCTTGTTTGGGGAGCAGAAGGAGTTCGAAAGGCCAGACGGCCCAGAAGGGAACGAGGGCGGCCCAGGTTTCGTTTTCGGCGACGATGCGCTGCTGCTGGGCGAGCTCGAGGGTAAGGTAGGCGGCGAGGAGCTGATTGTGGTGCTCGGCGTAATAAGAAAGCTGGGCGGCTAGCTCAAGGGAGGGTTCGTTTGGGATGTGCTGGGTCGCCCAGATCTGGCCGTGAGGATGGGGGTTGCTGGCGCCCATCATGGCGCCGCGGTTTTCGAAGATCTGGACGTACGCGATGTCGGGGCGTGCGCCGAGCTCTGCTGCCTGGTTGGCCCACATTTCAACTACGCGGCGGATGGCGGGGACTTCCATGGTGGCGAGGGTGAGGTCGTGGCGCGGGTCGAAGCAGAGGACGCGGCAGATGCCACGCTCGGTTTCGGCGCGGATGAGACCTGCGCTGTCGATGTCGAGGGCAGCGGTGGGAGCGTCAGGTTTTAGCGCTGCAAAATCGTTGTCGAAGACGTAAGTTTCAGTGTACTTCGGCGTCTTGTGGCCACCGGCACGAGTGTTGCCGGGGCAGAGATAGCAGGTGGGATCGTAGGCGAGCGAGGGGGGCGTGGAGGTGGACTCGGTTTGACCTTGCCAGGGGCGCTCGGTGCGGTGGGGTGAGACGATGACCCATTCCTGCTTGAGGGGATTCCAGCGGCGGTGAGGGGACTGCTGAAAGATCTTGTTGATCATGCACGTTCCTGGGTTGCTCGGGTTTGGGGGAGTGGTGCATTGCGAAGCCAGGCACCGTCGACTGCTTCGCAGAGATAGGTTTCGGCGGCAATGTTGACATATTGTTTGTAGGCGGCTTTGAGGGCGGTGGCGAAGGCGTCGCTGTGGGTGCGTTCGACGAGGTTGACGGTGCAGCCGCCGAAGCCGCCACCGGTGAGGCGGGCTCCGAAACAGCCGGGGAGTGTGATGGCAGTGTCTACGAGGAAGTCGACTTCTTCGCAGCTGGCGGCGAAGTCGTCGCGGTAACTGATGTGGGCCTGGAGCATGAGCTGACCGAGGGAGGTTGGGTCGCCGGAGAACATGGACTCGCGGGCGGAGCGGACGCGGGCGTTTTCGGTGACGACGTGGCGGCAGCGGATGAACGCTTCGTGAGACATCTGGTGCTCGCACTGGTTGAGCTGCTCGATGGTAGCGTCGCCGAGGTCGCGGAGGTTGGGGAAAGTGCTGCGCAGGACGGCCTGTCCTTCTTCCAGTTCGCGGCGGCGGACGCCGTATTCGCCGGTGGCGACGGAGTGTTTGACCATGGAGTTGCAGACGACAATTTGGGTGTCGGCGAGGGCTCCCTTGTTCATGGGGAGATGTTCGTAGGTTAGGTCGCGGGTGTTGAGGAGGAGGGCGTGGCCGGCCTTGGCTGCAGTGATGACGAACTGGTCCATGATTCCGCAGGGGGAGTGGACGTAGTCGTTTTCGGCGCGTTGGGAGAGCAGAGCGATCTCTTCCATGGGGATGGAGGCGCCGGTGAAGGCAAGCAGGGCCATGGCAGTGGCGACTTCGACGGAGGCGGAGGAACTGAGGCCTGCGCCGAAAGGCACGTTGCCGGAGAGGTGGAGGTCGAAGGCTGGGGGCTCGATGCCGCGTAGCTGGAACTGGCGGAGGACGCCGACGGGGTAGTCTGCCCAGAGGCGGCGCGCGGAGGAGCGGTCGTCGCGGTTGAGGGCGAGGGTTTCGGGGAAGAGATCGCTGGTGAAGCCGTAGAGATTATCGGAGCGCGGGGAGATGGCGGCGTGGGTGGTGAAGGGGATGGCCATGGGAAGGACGAGGCCGCCGGTGTAGTCGGTATGCTCGCCAAGCAGATTGACGCGGGCTGGTGCGACGCAGTGAAAGGGGTGGCCGGGTGCGATGCTGGCGGGCTGAGGGGAAAGGTTGCTGATGGATGACAAGAAAGTTCTTCTCCGCTGTCATCATAAGGCAACGTTTACTTAATGGGATGTGCCGAAAGTATAGGTGGGTAGATTTTGCGATTTAGGGGGTCAGATTTGAGGCGGACGCGGCGCTCAGCTGGTGGATGGCTAGCCAGGTTTGCTGGTATGCGTTGAGGGCGTTGAGGGTGGTGGAGCGAGCGTCGCGGAGGGCGTCGAGGTAGTCGATGAGCGCGATACCGCCGTGCTCAAAGGCGTACTGGGCGATGGAGAGGACGTCGTGAGATTCGTCGAGGTAGTGGCTGTTGTAGCGGTCGGAAAGGCGCTTGGCCTGAACGTACCCGACCCAGGCCTGATCGACGTCGGAGATGACCTGGTAGCGGGCGGCGGTTTCGGTGAGGCGGGAGGCGTCGGCCTGGAATCGGGCGGTGGCTTTGTTGCCCTGGTTGCGATCGAAGATGCGGATGGGAATGTTGAGGGAGAAGCCGGCGGAGTTTTCGGTGCCGGAGCGATCGTACTCACCTTCGAGGGTAGGGTCGGCGGTGCCGTTGGCGATGGCGAGGCGGGCGTTGGCGTCTGCTGCTGCGACACCGAAGCGGGAGGCGGCGTAATCCGGTCGGTTGGTGAGTGCGGTCTGGAAAAGCTGCTCTTTGGTCTCCGTCACGAGGGGCGGGATGATGTCACCGGTGATGTCGAAGTCCTCGGTAGGAGATTCGACGCCGATGAGGGTCTGGAGCTGGTCGCTGGCCTGGCGGAGGGTGATGATGTCGTTGGCTTCGTCGGACTCGTAGTCGCCGAGCTGGAGGTCGAGGCGCTCGAAGTCGAGCTTGCCGAGGTCGCCGGCCTTGTAGCGATCGTTAGCGATGTCGACTTCGTGGCCGAAGTCCTTGAGGCTGGCGCTGGCTAGCTCGAGCGACTCCTTGGCGATGAGCATGTGGGTGAAGGCGGTCTTGATGGTGAGCTCGGTCTGGCGGATGGAGTCGTCGAGCTGGGCCTTGGTCTGGCCGGTGGTCGCGCGTGCGTCTTCGAGGCGCCACTTGCGCTTGTCGCCGCGTTCGAAGAGGCGTGAGACCTGAACGCTGTAGCTGTAGGGATTGTTGGAGGACGCGGGTTCAGTGACGTCGGAGCCGGCGATGCCGAGGTTGGGATTCTGGCGGACGCCTGCCTGGAGTTCCTGGGCGTGGACGGCCTGGAGGTTTTGTTCGGCGGCGAGGATGGTTGGATTTTTGGTGCGGGCGAGATCGAGGATCTGGGTGAGGGTAAGGGCGCCGGGTTTCGAGGTGGGCGAGGTGCGCGGGTCGGGAACGGAGTTGACGCCTGCGGCCGCGGTCTGGCCGGCAGCGTTGGCCGTGGAGCTGGACTGGGATTGGTTGGTTTCCTGGGACGGAGCTTCCTGTGCGCGGACTGAGGCACCCAGCGTCGCGAAGACGAAGAAGGCGAGAAAAGCGGGTTGGGGTTTGAGGAAGATCTTCATGGTTAGTTCTCGAATTCGGTGTCAGGCGGCGGAAGGATATCCGCCGGGCGGGCGATCCATACGTAGAGCGAGGGCAGGAGGTAGACGCCCATGACCAGGGCTCCGACGAGGCCGCCGACGATCACAATGGCGAAGGGGCGCTGCGAGTCTGATCCGATGCCATGGGAGAGAGCGGCAGGGAGAAGACCGAGCGTCGCTACAAGCATGGTCATCATGATGGGGCGAAGGCGGAGGACGGCACCTTCGACAGCTGCCTCGCGAACGGCATAGCCGCGGGCGCGAATCTGGTTGATGCATTCGAGCATGATGATGCCTGTCTGCACGGAGACACCGAAGAGAGCGAGGAAGCCGACGCCTGAGGAAACGCTGAAATGGTTGCCGGTGATCCAGAGGGCGACGAGGCCGCCTACGGGGGCGATGGCGACATTGGCAAGAACGAGCACGGCCCACTTGAAGGAGTTGAACATTCCGTAGAGGATCATGAAGATGAGAAGGATGGTGATGGGGAGAACCATCATGAGTCGACGAGAGCTGCGCTGTTGGCTGGCGTACTCGCCGGCCCAGTCGAGGTGATAGCCCGGGGGAAGCTTTACCTGCTTACCCACTTTGTTCATGGCTTCGCGGACGGTGCTTCCGAGGTCGCGGCCGCGCACGCTGTACTTGATGGCTACAAAACGGCTGCCACCTTCGCGGTAGATCTCTTCGGCACCGTCTTCGACCTTGACGTGGGTCAGTTGGGCGAGGGAGACGCGCTCGCCGGAGGGGGACTGCAGGAGGATGTTGGAGATCTGTTCAGGCGTGGAGCGGAAGGCTGGATCGTAGCGCACCATGACGTCGTAACGCGCTTCGCCATCGAGTACCTGGGTGACGGGGCCACCGTTGATGGTGCCACCGACGGCTCCTTCGATGGCGGCCTGGACATCGGCTACGTTGATGCCGTAACGGTTGGCTGCCGCGCGATCGACGGTGTAGGCCAGGTTGGGTTGGCCGATGACGTGGAAGAGGCCGAGATCGGCGACGCCGGGGATGGTGCTCATGACCTGAACGATCTGGTCGCCTTTCTCTTCGAGGGTTTTGAGGTCGGTGCCGTAGAGTTTGACGGCGAGTTCGCCCTTGACACCGCTGACGGCTTCTTCGACGTTGTCGGAGATGGGCTGAGAGAAGTTCCAGACGGCACCGGGGGTTTTCTCCAACTCGCGATCCATAGCGGCGATGAGTTCGTCCTTGTTCTCGTGGAAGGCAGGACGCCAGTATTTCTTGGGCTTGAGGTCGACGAAGTATTCGGTGTTGAAGAAGCCGGTGGTATCGGTGCCGTCGTCGGGACGGCCAATCTGGCTTACGACCTGGGTAACTTCGGGAAAGCTGGCGAGGGTGAGCCGGGTCTTGTTGGCGATGGCAAGACTTTCGGTGGGGCCAGTACTTGGTGCGAGAGAGCCGCGAACCCAGATGGCGCCTTCGTCGAGATGGGGGAGGAATTCGGAGCCGATGACTCCGCTGAACATGAAGAATGCGCCGAGGATGAGCATGGCGGTGGCTACAGAGAATGGAACGATCTTGTGATCGATGCCCCAGGTAATGCTGGCGCGATAGCGGCCGGTGAGCCAGCGCATGACGGGGTTTTCCCATTCGGTGGCGCCGTTGGGGAAGAGGAAGCTGGCGAGAACCGGTGCGAGCACCATGGAAAAGATCAGGGAGCCGAGCAGGGCAAAGGCTACCGTCCAGGCCATTGGCTTGAAGAGACGGCCTTCCACCGACTGCAAGGTGAAGATGGGCAGATAGGCGGTGATGATGATGGTGATGGCGTAGAAGACGGGACGCTGGACTTCGTGAGCCGACTCGCGAATCTGCGACATCACGGACTTATCGTCCTGACGGTGATGACTGAGATGGCGGACGATGTTTTCGACCATCACGACGGCGCCTTCGACGACCATGCCGAAGTCCAACGCGCCGAGCGAGAGGAGATTGGCAGGGATGTGGCGGAGGTCGAGACAGATGGAGGCGAACAGGAGGGAGAAGGGGATGGTGATGGCGACGATGAGGGCGCCGCGCAGGTTGCCGAGGAAGAGGAAGAGGATGAGTGCGACGAGGAAGATGCCGACCGTGAGGTTGTGGAGCACGGTTTCGGTGGTGAGACCAAGGAGGTCGCTGCGATCGAGGAAGGGAACGATCTTCACGCCGGGCGGGAGGATACGTTCGTTGAGGTCCTTGACCTCGGCGTGGATGGCGTCGAGGGTGCTGTCGGAGTTATCGCCCTTCTGCAGCAGAACGACCCCTTCAACTACGTCGCTGTCGTCGACGAGCTTGCCATCTTCCCGGCGGATTCCTTTGTTACCTTTGTCGCAGGTGCCGGCCTCGGGTTTGCAGGTCTTGCCGATCTGGCCGAGACGGATCTTGGGGCCCTGTGCGACGCGGGCGACGTCCGAGACGCGGATCGGGGTGCCGTTCGAGGTCTTGAGGACGACCTGCTCGATGTCGTGGACGTTGGTGAAGAGGCCCACTTCCTGCACGTTGATCTGTTGGGTGCCCTGCTCGATAAAGCTGCCGCCGGCGTTGACGTTATTGGCCGCGATCTGCTGTTGGACCTGCTGAATGGTGAGGCCGTAGCTGACGAGCTTCTGGGGGTCGACGATGACCTGGTACTCGCGGGTGACGCCGCCGAAGCTGGAGACGTCGACTACGCCGGGAACGCTGCGGAAGGCTTTTTCGAGCTGCCAGTCCTGGATGCTCTTAAGCTGCATCGTGTCGATGGAGGGATTGGTGCTTTTGAGGGTGTACCAGTAGATCTGGCCGACGGGACTCCAGTCTGTGCCGATCTGAGGTTGAAGGCCTGTAGGGAGGGTGACCTGGCTGAGGCGCTCGAGGACCTTCTCGCGGTTCCAGTTGTCTTCACTATCGTCGTCGAAGATCATGGTGACGCTGGAGAGGCCGGCGAGGGTGGTGGAGCGGAGGTGGGTCATGTGGGGTATGCCCGCCATGCCATTTTCAAGGGGAACGGTTACCTGCTGCTCGACGTCTTCGGCGGAACGACCGGGCCACTGGGTGATGACGTTGACGTAGTTGTTGGCGACATCGGGATAGGCTTCGACGGGAAGATTGTGGAAAGAGATTGCGCCCCAGCCGAACAACAGCACCGCCGCAACGAGCACGATGAAGCGGTTGTTCAGTGCGAAATCCACTAAACCCTTGATCATTGCTGCTCCGACGCGTTCTCGAGATCGAGCGCGTTACTGACCACCTGGCCCCCTGGCTGGACGCCGGCCGTTATTTCGAGGAGATTGTTGGGAAGGGTTTCGCCGGTCTTCACGAGCACACGCTTGAAGGTCCCGTTAGCAGCGGGCTCGAAGACATAGGAGCGATCGTGCAGCTGGAGCACAGCGGTTGCAGGAACGACTGTGCGCTGTTCAGCGTGTGAGCCTTCGAGGATGGCGGTAGCGAACATGCCGATGCGGAGAAGATGCTGCGGGTTCTCGACCTGTATGCGAACTTTGGCGGTGCGCAGGCTGGGGTCGAGTTGGGCGCCGATGTCGCTGATGGTGCCGGAGAAGGTTTTGCCGGGAAAGGCGTTGAGGGTGATGTCGGCGTGCTGACCGAGATGAACGTTGGCGAGATCGTTCTCGTAGACGTCGCAGATGACCCAAACGTGGGAGAGGTCGGCGATGGTGAGCGAACCGGCGGCGCCTGCGTAGGTGATGCCTGCGGCACCGGCGGCGGTGACGTTCTGCGCGGTGATGACGCCGCTTGTGGGTGCGTAGATTCTAACGGTCTCGCTGGGGTGATTTTTGTCGACGCCGAGGATTTTTAGCTGCTGTTCGGCTGCGATGAGGTCGGCCTTGGCATCGTCTTCGCCGGTTTGCGCTGCTTCCTGCTGGGACTTCGGAATGGCACCCTTATTGAAGAGCAGGTTATCGCGATCGAGGGTGATGGTAGCGAGGTGCTCGTCGTTGACGGCCTTGAGGTAGGCGTCGAAGGCGGTGGAGACGTCGGGGCTTTGAACTTCCATGACGAGCTGGCCTTTGTGGACGGTATCGCCCAGGCCGACGTGGAGGGCGACAACTCGGCCATTGGCGAGGGAGAGCACGGGAATCTCGCGCGAGACGTCAGGATTGACCGAGCCTGTGACCTGCAGTTTGCTGCGGACGGGCTGGGTGGAGGCCTGCACGAGGGAGAATCGGCCGGCGCCGTCGACATGCACGACGTTCGAGCCGCCGACTTCCTCAACCTGGGCGACGGGGGGAGCTTCCGCGGACGGGGAAGCCGCCTCATGCTTGCAACCCGTTACGTTGAGCGCTAAGAGAAGAAGAGGTGCGGCGATACGATACGGACCGTGGGCACGCTGCTCCGGACAGTCTTGACCTTGCTGCGTTTTCAGCGTCATTTTCATAGATTTCGAAGTTTGATGCGTAAGGTAGTCGGCAATAAGCGGTTACTTTGAGGGTAAATCAAGTGGAATGTTCGTAGACGGGAACGGCGCTCAATCTTATGATTGTCAGTTTATCTTTCGATAAGACGCGTTGCCACTGTATGAATTTACAGATACTGAAGAGAGCGATGAGATTTGCAGCCACCATCATGAAAGGCAAAGCGTTCCGGCTTGTGTCCGGGTTGGTGGGGATTGCGATCATTGGGTATATGGATCGGCGGCTTAGCGAGGCGATTCCATTGGCGCTGCTGTACCTGGCGCCAGTTGTCCTGATGAGTACGGCGCTGCGGCGGTGGCAGATTCCACTGTTGGGCGCAGTGTGCGCGGCTGTGGTTGAGTTTGCCAATGGATATCCGTGGACCTTGCGGGACGGGATTGCACGTGACTCATTGTATTTCTTCGCGTACACGGCGGCTGGCTTGTATGTGTCTGAGGTATTGATGCGCCGGGCTGCGGAAGAGTCGCATTTAGATGCGCTGGAGTCGGAGATTGAAGCGAGGCGGGGAGCTGAGGAGCAGTTGCGGTTGGTGGTAGCGAACTCCTCGATCGCGATTATTACGTCGGATGAGACGGGCACGATCTTGCAGGCGAATGATGCGGCGGAGCGGATGTTCGCAGGGGATGGTCCTATGGGGGCGACGCCGTTGCAGGGCGCGTCGCTGAACGTGTTCATACCATCGCTGGCGCGGGTGCAGATTCAGCGCCAGGGATGGGAGCATCTGAAGACGATGCTGCAGTGCCAGGGATTGCGGGCGACGCAGGACCCATTTCTTGCGGATGTGTGGGTGTCGTCGTACAGCACATCGCGTGGGGGAAGGCTGACGGCGATGATCATCGATGCGTCGACCGAGGTGCGCGATCGAGAAGAGGCGAATCTTGAGCAGGTGCTGGTGGGGTCGCGACTGGCTGTGGGAGCGTTGTTTCACGAGATTCGAAACATCTGCGCAGCGATCTCCGTGGTGCAACAGAATCTACGGGCGACGTTTGTGCAGGAAGAGCCGTCGGAGGACTTCGAAGCGCTGCGGCAGCTGGTGACGGCGCTGGAACGGATGGCGTCGCTGGAGCTTTCGCTGGCGCGGCGACAACCAACGAAGCTGCGACTGGAAAGTTTCTTGCGGGAGCTGCGGATTATTCTGACGCCGTCGCTGCGCGAGTCGGGCATTGAGCTGGGATGGCATGTTGAGGCGAATCTGCCGGAGGTGTGGGCGGATCAGCAGAGCCTTCTGCAGGTATTTCTGAACCTGGTGCGGAATGCGGAGAAGGCGCTGGCACCAGTGGATCATGCGCGGCTGGAGGTGCGCGCTGCAGAGGTGGATGGGCTGGTGCAGGTGAAGGTCTCCGACAATGGGCCGGGGGTGAGAGATCCGACGAGTCTGTTTCGGCCGTTCGGCGGCGGGTCGTCGAGTTCGGGGCTGGGTCTGTATCTCTCTCGCGCCATGATGCTGAGCTTTCATGGCAACCTGGCGTATCAGGCGGCGGCGTCCGGTGCTACGTTCGTCGTGGAGATGATTGCGGTCGAGGTGGAGGGATGAGGGCGAAGAACCAACACGAGAGGATTCGGCTACTGCTGGTGGATGACCACACCTTGTTTCGCGAGAGCCTGCGGCGGTTGCTGGAGAGCGAAGAGGGCGTGGAGATTAGCGGTGACTTCGCGAATGCGGAGGATGCCCTGGCGGCAGTGCGAGCGGGACTGGAGTTTGATGCGGCGCTGGTGGACTATGAACTGGAGGGAGCCGGCGGCAGCAATGGGCTTGACCTGGTGCGCAAGGTGCGGAGATTGAGGCCGGATGCGCGGGTGCTGATGGTGACGGCAGGGATGGGGTCGGCGGATCTGATGCGGGCGGTTACGGAGTTGAATGCGGGAATTTTTCTCAAGACGGAACCTACGGTGGAGTTGATGCTTGCGATTCAACGCACGGCGAAGGGGGAGCGGTGGATTTCGTCGCGCGCGTCGCTGGCGCTGATCGCGTCGGGTGGGCTGGCGGGAGCTGAGCGGCCGGTGGCTGATCGGCAGAGTGCGCGGGAGTCGGGGGTGTTGCGGGGCGTGCTGGAAGGGCATAGCAACAAGGAGATTGGGGCACGGCTGGACATGACGGAAAGCTCGGTGAAGGCGGTGCTGCAGAAGCTGTTTGAGCGGGCAGGGGTGCGCAGCCGGTCGCAGCTTGTGCGGTATGCGATCGAGACGCAAATCGACCCGCGATAAGTGCAAAAACAGTGGGCTATACTGGAGGGACAGGTGATCTGGTGCATGCCCTCTGAGCCGTTTTACGACCCGGCAAAGTCGTATCTGGACAATTTTGAGCACGGCCCGTTTGGCCTCTTCGCCAACACCTCTCCTACTTCCCAAACTACAGAACCTAAGCATGCGTTTCTCGGACATCCGGTGTTTGCGCCGTTTGGCATTCCTGCGGGACCGCTGATCAACGGGAAATTTGTGAAGGCCGCGCTGGATATGGGGTTCGATATCCCGGTGTACAAGACAGTGCGGACGAAGAAGTATGCGTGTCATCCGTGGCCGAATGTACTGGCGGTGAAGGTGGAAGGAGACCTGGCGCCGGATCGCACGCTGGTTGCGAATGAGGACTATAGCGAGCCGTTGTCAATTACGAATTCGTTTGGTGTTCCGTCGTATGATCCGGAGTTCTGGCAACGGGATATGGCGGATGTTGCGGCGTATGCGCGACCAGGGCAGGTGGTGGTGGGGAGCTTCCAGGGAACACTGCCGGAGAACGGAAGTGTGGCAGATTACATTGCGGACTTCGTGCTGGGAGCGCGGCTGGTGAAAGAGACGGGCGCGCCGGTGATCGAGGTGAATCTCAGTTGCCCGAATGAGGGGACTGCGAATCTGCTGTGCTTCGATATTGCGCGCTCGCGGAAGGTGGTGGAAGCGATCAAGGACGAGATTGGCAGCGTGCCGCTGGTCATCAAGATGGCGTTCTACAAGGACGAGAAGAAGTTGGAAGAGTTCTTGCGCGAGGTGGGGAAGACGGTGGATGCGATTGCGGCGATCAATACGATCTCGGCGGAGATTCTGGATGAGGATGGGAAGCAGGCGCTGCCCGGAGAGGGACGCTTGCGGAGTGGGGTGTGTGGCAGTTCGGTGAAGTGGGCGGGCGTGGCGATGGCGTCGAAGCTGGCGCGGATTCGGGGCGAGTTGGGGCAGAAGTTTACGATCGTGGGTGTCGGCGGAGCGGGGAATGCGGCGGCGTTCGATGAGTATCGCAGGGCTGGTGCGGATGTGGTGATGTCGGCTACCGCGGCGATGTGGCATCCGGAGCTTGCGAAAGACATCAAGGAGCGGGCCCATGAGCTATGAGGCTGGGGTCACTAGCTATGAGAGCCGGAGCCGTGAGATTGCGGAGGCGTTGATTGCGATTGAGGGTGTGGGGTTTCGGCCGGCGGCTCCGATTACATTCAAGTCGGGAATCAAATCGCCTGTGTACTGCGACAATCGGCGGTTTCCATTCTGGCCAGAGCAGTGGGCGAAGGTGATTCACGGGTTTGAAGGGTTGATCGCAGAGCGTGAGATTGCGGTGGATGTGGTGGGTGGCGTCGAGGCGGCGGGGATTCCTCATAGTGCGGCGCTGGGGTTTGCGATGCGGACGCCTTCGGTGTTTATTCGCAAAGAGCTGAAGGAACATGGCACGAAGAAACGCGTCGAAGGCGGGGATGTAACTGGGAAGCGCGTGGTGCTGGTTGAGGATCTGGTCACGACTGGCGGAAGTAGCATTGCGGCGATCGAGGCGCTGCGGGCGGAGGGTGCGGTGGTGAGCGATTGTTTGGCGATCATCAGCTATGACTTTCCTGAGGCTGTGCACTTGTTCGCGATGTCGGGCGTGCGATTGCATGCGACGACTACGTTTCCGGTGGTACTGGAGTGCGCGGTGAGGCAGGGAATGATTGATGAGGCTGGAGCGGCTATGGTGCGGGATTGGCTGGATGAGCCGCGCTCGTGGGCGAAGCGGCATGGGTTTGAATAGGAGTTTGGGTCGAGGACGATGAGCGCTGCGAGAGACAAATTCGAGCGGAGATTGGATGCAGTAGGGTCGCTGGTCTGCGTGGGATTGGATCCGGAGTTTGAGCGAATTCCAGAGCGCTTCAAGAGCGAGGAGTTTCCCCTGTTTGCGTTCAATCGCTGGATCATCGAGCAGACGCATTCGTATGCGGCATCGTACAAGCCGAATATGGCGTTCTATGAGGCGCGAGGAACGCAGGGGCTGCGGGAGCTTGAACTGACGATTGAATATCTGCGGGGCGAGCATTCCGACGTATTTACAATCTGCGATGCGAAGCGTGCTGATATTGGAAATACGAATCGCGGGTATGTGGCTTCGATCTTCGATGCGATGGGGTTTGATGCAGTGACGTTGCATCCGTATTTGGGGCGAGAGGCGCTGATGCCGTTTCTGGAGCGGCAGGATAAGGTGAGCATCGTGTTGTGCCGGACGTCGAATCCGGGGGCGGGGGAGTTGCAGGATCTGGAGTGTGACGGGCGGCCGCTGTGGGAGACCGTGGCGATGCGAGTGAGCGCGGACTGGAATGCTGCGGGGAACTGCATGCTGGTGGTCGGCGCGACGTACCCGGATGAGATGCGTAGAATTCGTGCGATCGCGCCGGAGATTCCGTTTCTGGTGCCAGGGGTTGGCGCGCAGGGCGGGGATGTGGCTGCGGTAGTGGCTGCGGGATTGCATGCGCGGGGTAGGGGATTGCTGATTGCAAGCTCGCGTGGGATTATCTTCAGCGGTGATCCTGCGGTCGCGGCGCGAAATCTTCGGGATGAGATTAACGTGGCACGAGAGGCGGCCCATGCTGCGTCTTGAAGGAAAGATTGCGAATCATGATCGGGTGTTTGAGGGTGCGATTGAGATCAATACCGAAACTGGATTGATTGAACGTGTGGGGCCGCGGACCGGCAAGAGCGATCTCGATCTCGAGGGACAGATTATTTTTCCTGGGTTCGGCGATATTCATATTCATGCGCGTGATGATGTGAGCAAGTCGCAGATATACAAGGAGGATTTTTCGACGGTTGCGGCGGCATCGATCCATGGGGGCGTGACGCATGTTGCGGATATGCCGAATAATCCGGTAGCGCCGGTGGATGATGAGCGCTATGCGGCGAAGGAGCAGTTGACGAAGGCGTCGGCAGTGCATGTGACGCTGTATGCGGGGATTGGGCCGGAGACGAATCCGCTGCGCCGGCATGTGCCGTATAAGGCGTTCATGGGGCCGTCGGTCGGGGATCTGTTCTTTGCTTCGCAGGAACAGCTTGAGGGGGTGATTGCGAAGTATCGCGGGCGGAACGTGAGCTTTCATTGCGAGGATCCTGCGATTTTGCGCGAGAGTACGGGAGAGCCGACGCATGAACAGCGGCGGCCTGCGCGGGCTGAAATTACGGCGACGGAGTTTGCGCTGTATTTGATTGAGCGATATGAGCTGGTGGGGAAGCTTTGTCATTACTCGACGAAGGGTGGGCTGGAGAAGATTGCAGCAGCGAAGGCGCGCGGGGTGCGGGTGACAGCTGAGGCTACACCTCATCATTTGTTTTTTGATGACTCGATGCTGACGGACGAGAATCGACTGTGGTTGCAGATGAATCCTCCGTTGCGGGGGCCGGCGGATCGGCTGGCGCTTATTGAGGCGTTGCGTGTGGGGCTAGTGGATTATGTTGCGACGGACCATGCTCCGCACACGATCGCGGAGAAGATGGAGGGGGTAAGTGGCGTGCCGCATCTCGACACGTATGGTGCATTTGCGACGTGGCTGATGGTGGAGCATGGATTTTCCGCGCAGGATATTGCGCGAGTGTGTGCATGGAATCCGGGGAAGTTTGTGAAGGAGTTTCTGCCGGAGAGTTTCGGCAAAGGGTATGGAGCGATTGAGCCGGGATATGTTGGCTCACTTACGATTCTCAATCCCGATGCGCCGTATGTGGTACGGCGTGAGGACATGAAGACAAAGTGCGGCTGGTCCCCGTTTGAGGGATATACGATGCCTGGCCGTGTGACTTACACCGTATTGCAAAGCAAAGTTTATCCGGCAGGTTGAGGGAGTTCGCTCCGATGGAAAAGCTTAAGCACGTAATCAGCGCACGACAGTTCAAGGATCCTGAATTTTTGTTGTGGCTGTTTGAGTCGGCGCACCAGATGGAGCGCGACGATGTGTTTCGTGCACTGACCGATCCACTGCGCGGACGAATTTTGGCGACGTTATTTTTTGAGCCGAGTACACGCACGCGGTTTTCGTTTGAGGCGGCGATGCAGAAGCTCGGCGGGGGTGTGCTGACGGCGGAGAACGCGCGCGCCAACTCGTCGGCAACCAAGGGCGAGACGATCAGCGATACGATTCGCGTGGTGAGTGGGTATGCGGACGCGATTGCGATTCGGCACTATGAGCCGGGGGCGGCGGACGCGGCGGCGAGGATTTCTCCTGTGCCGATCATCAATGCTGGCGATGGCGTGGGAGAGCATCCGACGCAGGCGCTGGCGGATATGTACACGATCAAGAAAGAGCTGGGGAGACTGAGTGGATTGCGCGTTGCGCTGGTGGGTGATCTGCTCAACGGAAGGACGATCCATTCGCTGTTGCCACTGCTTAGCCTTTATCCGGGCGTGACGATTGATCTGATCTCGCCGTGGCAACTGCGGCTGCCGTTAGCCTACCGGGAGTACCTGATGGAGAAGGGGGTAACATTCCACGAGGGAGAGAAGCTCGAGGGTGTGATTGAAGAGGCCGATGTTGCGTACATTACGCGGGTGCAGAGCGAGCGCTTTGCTTCGAAGGACGAGTATGACGCGGTGAAGGACGTGTATGTGATCAATGCAGAGATCGCGGATCGATTGAAGCCAGAGGCCATTATCATGCATGCGCTGCCGCGGATCAACGAGATTTCGCCCGAGGTGGATGCGAATGCCAGGGCAGCTTACTTCCGGCAGGCGAAGAACGCGCTCTACATACGGATGGCGCTGCTGAAATATCTGCTGGCCTAACCTGGGGTTGATCGAAGTTTGTTGAGAAAATGGTCGGGGCGAGAGGATTCGAACCTCCGACCCCCTGGTCCCGAACCAGGTGCGCTACCAGACTGCGCTACGCCCCGAACAATGGAATAGATGAGTGGCTGGCCGTTCGTGGGCGAACGCAAAGCTCCGGGAAACAGCATGAGCTGCAACAACCACTGACCAACCTTTTGATTTTAGCAGAAGTTGAGAATGGCCACGATGGGAGGCTGGTTGCGCTCCTGGATCCGGCGATCCACTGATATGCCGTCTACTGTGGGGCAGGCTGTGTGGTGGAGGCAGGCGGGGTTGTCTGCGTCTCAGGGGCAGCCGTCACCGGTGGGGTTGATCCCGGCGCAGGAGCAAGAGCAGCGGGCGACACTGGAGTTGCTACGGGTACTGCAGGTGCTCCGGGCGCGGAAGTCGCCGGCGCGGGTGTGGTCGGTGCTGCGGGTTGATCAGCAGGTGCGGTTGGTGCGGGTGTCGCTGTTGCCGGCGCTGTGTACGCAGGAGCGACCGGAGCGGGTGCTGGTCTTTGGAAAGCCGCTCCCCGAGGCCTCGACGATCCCCCGGAGCGAGTGACGCCGTAGGCCTGTCCATGCCGGATGATGGTTTTTTCGTCGAATTTGTGGGTGTCTTGATCGTTGAAGGTTGCGCCTGCGGGAACCAGCGTGTCGGTCACGACCATCCCGGTGGGTGGGCCGACGCGGAGTTCGATGCGGGTGGGATCAATACCCTTTTCCTCAACCAGGTATTGACGGGCGTTGAGGGCGCGCTCTGCGGCGGCCTCGGGCTTCTCATCCGGCGTCGAGTTGCCAACCATGACGAGGTGGGCGTCGGTCTGTTGCGAAAGCGTGAGGGCGATGTCGTCGAGGCAGCCCTTGGCTTCGTTGTCGACGCGTTCAGGGCGACGGCGATCGCGTGTGAAGCTCAGGCTGCAGAGCGGCTGGGTCTGCGGGGCGGTAACGACGGGCGCAGTGATGATGACGTCGGTGGTCGCTTTGGCGGTCTGTCCGAGATCGTCGACCAGGTTGCAGGTAACGGTGATGGTCATTGGACTCAAGCCCGCGGTGGTGAGGGTAGCGGTGGGTCCAGAGCTGCCGATTACGCCTGCCGTGGCGCTGTAGGAGTACGTGAGCGGACGATTCTGCGGGCTGACGCCGACGGTGCTGATGGCGATGTCGGTACCGGAGACCGCCGTGCTGGGATTGGCGCTGCAGGTGAGGGTGGGCGCCTGGAAGGCCTGGATGGAGAAGGGCGCAGCGCAGGATGCCTGCTGGCGAGGTTTGGGGCCTTCCTCTACATGTCCGGTGACAACGTAGTCTCCAGGTGCGAGGCCGGTCGTATCGATCGTCGCTTCCGGGCCGGATGCGGTGATCTTGCCGCCATTGGCAGCCCAGGTGTAAACCGGAGTTTTCTTCGGATTCAGGTGCAAGGCGTTGGCTTCAACTTTAACGGGATCGCCAGGGAAGACGCTTGCGGGCTGAGCTCCGCAGCCGAGCATGACGGGCTCCGGCGGTTCGACGTCGCCCATGCGGACAACAAGGCCGGCAGAGAGTTTGAGATTGCTGAGTGCGCTGAAGCCGCCCTCTTGTCCAGCGGGAAGGAGGAGCGGACCGTAAACGACCTGGGAGCGTTGATAGTCCGCTTGAATGGGACGGATAGCGAGGTGCTGACCCCAGAAGGGCAGCACGTAATCGAGGCCAACACCGCCGGTGGCTCCCCATCCCCACATCAGCGATTGGGCTGCGGGTCCGTTGGTGCGCTCACCGCCGCCGAGTATATGGGCGAAAGGCACCCAGCGTCCTAACGGGTACCGGAAAATGGGGCCACCTTCAGCGGTGTAGACGAGTTGACTGCAGGTTTCGCCGGTGCACGACGGAATATATTGCTTGTGCTCGGTGGTGCCAGAGAAGTAGCCAGCCTCGAGCTCAACGCCAAAGTAGCGATTGAACCAGGTGGAGACGCCGACGGTGGCGTTGGGATTGTAGACACTCTGAAACTCATAGCCGGCGACGCTGCTGTTGAAGGGATGGAGGTAGCCGTAGCCGCCGTAGATGTCGACGCGCGAATCAATATGCTGTTCGCCACCTTTTGTCGTCTGCGCAGAGGAGACTGCCGCAGCAGTACCAAGACTGACGATAACTAAAAGAAGCGAAGCCCATTGAGTCAAGCGTTGCATTGCGGCGATTCCTCCAAAGAACCCGGACAGAGTGAAAGGTATTTCATGGAGCAGAGGTTTCGAGAAGCTGCATGGAATGAGGCGGGTGCGCCTGATTCACTTCTGTAGTATCCCCTAGAAGGCATCGAACATATGAAGGAAACGTGGTTTAACGGCTGACTCAAGCTTGATGCTCGGCTTCGAAGCGAATAAGCTCAATAGGATGGAAGTCTTCAGTTTACGGATTACGCGATGTCCACGGCAAAGTCGATTTTGTTAGTGAGCGCGCGCGTACTCGATCTTATCCCGTGAACGGCTTCATCTAAAAACTTCTGGTGAACCCATAGTAACCCTATAGTCCTTTTGCGGGGCACTTCATCTTTAACAAAGCAGACTGTTCGAGGTCTGTAAGGAGAGGTTGCTTGCTTACTGACAGAGCCGCTGGCGAAGGTATCGCGAAACTTCATCAGAAGCGGTTGAATCATCTTGAGGCGTTGGAGGCAGAAAGCCTTTATATCTTGCGGGAGGCTGTTGCTGAATTTGCGCGCCCCGTGATGCTCTACTCCATTGGCAAGGATTCGAGCGTCATGCTGCGGTTGGCACAGAAGGCGTTTTACCCGGGCAAGATTCCATTCCCGTTGCTACATATCGATACGAGCTACAAGTTTCCCGAGATGATTTCGTTTCGCGATAGCTATGCGAAGGAGATCGGGGCAGAGTTGATTGTGCATCGCAACGAGGCGGCCATCGCGGACGGGGCGAGCCCGTGGAAGCTAGGAACGCAGAACTGTTGCGGGGCGCTGAAGACTCGGTCGTTGCTGGACGCGCTGGAGGAAGGCGGCTTTGATGCGGCCTTCGGCGGGGCACGGCGCGACGAAGAGAAGAGCCGGGCGAAGGAGAGGGTATACAGCTTCCGCGATGCGGCGGGACAATGGGACCCGAAGAATCAAAGGCCCGAATTGTGGAGCCTGTACAACTCGCGGCTGCGCAAGGGCGAGAGCATACGAGTATTTCCACTTTCAAATTGGACGGAGCTGGACATCTGGCTTTACTTATATGCGGAGCAGATTCCGATTGTGCCGTTGTATTACGCGGAGGATCGGCTGGCGGTAATCCGCGGCGGCATGATCACGTTGGTGCATGAGGGCATGCGTCTACTGCCGGGGGAGAAGCCCGAGTTGATGAAGGTTCGGATGCGGTCGTTGGGATGTGTGCCATGCACAGGCGCGATAAGGAGTGAGGCAGAGACGTTGCCGGAGATCATTGAGGAGTTGATTGGTTTTCGCCGCAGTGAGCGCGAGGGTCGAGCGATTGATCACGATGAAGAGGGATCGATGGAGTTGAAGAAGCGGGAGGGCTACTTCTGATGAGTACGTTGCCTTCAGCTGAGAGATCTGCGAATGAGACGAGATTCCGTGCGTTTCTCGATAGCCATCTGGAACAGGAGATGCTGCGGTTTACTACGGCTGGCAGCGTCGACGACGGCAAGAGCACGTTGATTGGGCGGTTGCTGCATGACACCAAAAGCGTGTACGAAGATCAGCTTGCGTCGATCCGTGCGAGCAGGGTGAATCGCTCGGGCGGTGCTGTGGACCTTTCCTTGTTGACCGATGGATTGAAGGCGGAACGCGAGCAGGGCATTACGATCGATGTGGCCTATCGGTACTTCTCCACGGCGAAGCGTAAGTTCATCATTGCCGACACGCCGGGGCATGAACAGTACACGCGGAATATGGCGACAGGTGCATCTACAGCGGATGTTGCGATTGTGCTGATTGATGCGAAGGCATTTCAGCGGGCTGGGGAGTTGCTACCGCAGTCGCGGAGGCATACATATATTGCGAGCCTGCTGCGAATTCCTCATGTGGTGGCGGCCATTAACAAGATGGATCTTGTGGACTACAGCGCGGAGGTTTTTGACAAGATTTCCGCGGAGTTTGCTGCGCTCGCGAAGCGGCTTGGGCTGAAGAGCGTCGAGGTGATTCCGGTGAGTGCGCTGGCGGGTGACAACGTGGTCGAGCACAGCACGAACATGGGGTGGTACAGGGGGCCAACCCTGTTGGAGTACCTGGAGACTGTGCCGCTGACGATTCGTGAGGCGGCGGATGGTCCTTTGCGTTTTCCGGTGCAACTGGTCGTGCGACCGAACGCGGAGTTCAGAGGGTTTGCCGGGCGGGTTGAACGTGGTGAGGTGCGGGCGGGCATGCGGGTGAAGGCGTTGCCGAGTGGCCGGGTTACGACGGTGAAAAGCATCGTTACCTATGATGGAGAGCTTTCGGTGGCAAGCTTTCCGCTGAGCGTGACGCTGGAGCTTGAGGACGAGATCGATCTGAGCCGCGGCGAGATGCTGATTGGGGAGAATCAGAACGCTCCGCGGGTTAGCAGCGCATTTCGAGCGATGGTGGTGTGGATGCACGAGCAGCCGCTGGTCGCGGGGCAAACGTATCTGGCAAAACATACGACGCGAACGGTTCGGGCCGCGGCGAGAAGGATTGCCTACGGGGTCGATATTCAATCGACAGAGCAGCGCGAGTGTTCGCAGTTGCAGATGAACGATATTGCGGAGGTCGAATTCGACACTAGCTTGCCGCTGTTTTTCGACGCATATGCAGCGAATCGCGAGATGGGCGCCTTGATCCTGATTGATCCGGTGACGAACGCTACGGTGGGCGCAGCGATGATTATCGATGCGGTCGAGCCGCTAGGGAAGAGTGCAACCCAAGCTGCGGGTGCTGTGTTCGTGTGGCTGCGCGGGCTTCCTGATGAAGCAGTGGCATTACGGGACGCTCTGAGGAGCAGCGGACGTGCTGCGGTGATTGTGGATGATCCTTTAATTCCGGAGGCCTCGCTGCCGGGTGTAGTCCGCGCGTTGCAGCTTGTGGATGTTAAAGCTATTTCGGCTCGTCCTTCCCTTGGTGCGTCAACGGTTGCGGCTATTCAAGAAGTTGCCGGAGAAGGCTACATTGAATCGCTCGAGGGCGCTTCCAAATGTCTAGATGGTTCATCCAATTCAAGGGAGACGCAATGAGCCAGACTCTCAACACATCAATCGAGCTACATCAGGCGCTCTCAGCAGAGGAACTAGTGGCCAAGGTGGTTCTGCAGGCCGCGGTGGGCAGCGTTTGTCTGACGAGCAGCTTTCAGACCGAGGATATGGTGGTGCTGCATATGCTGCGTAAGCATTTGCCGGAGGTTTCGGTGATTTTTCTGGAAACGGGATATCACTTTCCTGAGTTGATCGCCTATCGTGACCGGATGGTTGTGGAGTGGGACCTGAACCTTGTGAACGCGCTTCCGAAGACGACACTGGAAGAGCATGAGCGTGAGTTTGGATTGCTGCATATCGTGGAGCCGACGAGGTGCTGCGCGATTCGCAAGGTCGAGCCGTTGATGCGTTCTCTGGAGACGTATTCGTGGTGGTTTACGGGATTGCGGCGGGAGCAGTCGCCTACCCGGGCGGGGTTGAAGAAAGTGGAAGACCATCGTCTGCCGACCGGCAAGAGCTTGAAGAAGGTGAGTGTGTTGGCGGACTGGGATTGGGGTAAGGTGGAGGGGTATGCGCGGGAGCACGGGATTCCGCTGCTCGAGCTGTATGACCGGGGGTATACGAGCATTGGGTGTGAGCCTTGCACGGCTGTACCGGCGGTGGGGGCGGATGCTCGGAGTGGGCGCTGGGGCGGGAAGAAGCTGGAGTGTGGCATCCATACGTTTAGCGAGAAGCAGTAGCGGCCGATGGAGGTAGGATTGCACCATGCGTGAGCGGCGTCGGATTGTGGAGCTGTGGCGGCGGGGGGATGCGGTGGCCCTGGTGACGCTGGTGCGGGTGGAGGGGTCTAGTTATCGGGAGGTCGGGGCGCGTTTGCTGGTGGCGGGGAATGGGGAGTATGCGGGGTCGATCTCGGGGGGATGCCTGGAGGCCGAGGTGGTGCGGAAGGCTGGGTGGATGGTGCGCGGCGGTGCGGTGGTGGAGCGGTACTCGACGCTGTTCGACGACACGGCGGAGATTCCGTATGGGCTTGGTTGCGGCGGGACGGTTGATCTGCTGGTGGAGCCAGCGGGGACGGCGGAGTTCGAGGGGTTGATGGAGGCGCTGGAGGCGTCGTTGGAGGGAGTGGAGAGTCGGGTGGTGACTTGGCTGCCGGAGAATGGTCGGCCCTTGCGGCGGGTTGTCGGCGAGGTCCAGACGCAAGGTGGGTTTGAGGAGCTGATTGGGGCTTCGCAGCGGCTGGTGGTGTTTGGCGCTGGAGACGACGCGCGGCCGTTGGTGCAGATGGCGGCGCTGATGGGGTGGAACGTCGTCGTGGTGGATGGACGGGCGCAGTGGGCGCGGATGGAGCGGTTCCCGGAAGCGACGCTGGTGGTGGTTGCGGAGGGGTTTGGGCAGTTGGAGGCGTTGGGGATTGGGAATCGGGATGCGGTGGTGGTAATGACGCATAGCTATGAGCAGGATCGGGTGTGGTTAGCGGGAGCGCTGCGGTGTGGGCCGCGGTATCTGGGGTTGCTGGGTGCTCGGCACCGAAGCGCGCTGCTGGTGAGAGAGACGGCTGCGCTGTTGGGATGGAGCGTGGAGCGGGCTTGCGAAGGGCTGTTCGCGCCGGTTGGATTGGACCTGGGCGGCGATGGGGCTGAGGCGATTGCGCTGGCGGTCGTCGCGGAGATCCAGGCTTGCTGTGAGGGCAAGCTTGGGAGCTCGCGGCGGATGACTGCGGAGATGGTGGAAGAGCAGATTGCGCAGGGTGGAGCTTCGCGGTATCTGCAGGCTCAGTGTGCGCTGTGAGTATTGCTGCTGTGGTGTTGGCTGCGGGGGCTTCGCGGCGGTTGGGTCGGGCGAAGCAGAGTCTGGAGATTGGCGGAGAGACGCTGCTGGAACGCGCGGTTCGGGTTGCGGTGGAGGCTCGACTGGTGCCTGTGATTGTGGTGGTGCGCGACCCAGGAGTCGCGAACGTTTTGGGCGGGCGCGAGGGGATGGTGCGAACTGCTGAGGTTGCCGCAGGGCTGCGCGGCTGCGAGGTGGTGGTGAATGAGCTGGCCGATGAAGGGATGGCGAGTTCGATCCGTGTTGGCGTTGCGCGGGCTCAGGAGTTGGGTGTTGTTGGAGTCGTGGTGATGGCTTGTGACCAAGTGGCGCTGCGGGCGGAACATCTGCGGGAGTTGTATGGCGAGGTTGATCGGGTTACGGGTTCGGGGTATGCGGGGAAGGTTGGGATTCCGGCCTATTTTCCGGCGGAAAAATTTGGGGAGTTGATGGAGTTGCGGGGTGATGTGGGGGCTCGGGAGCTATTGCGTGGGGCGGCTGCCATGGTGGATGAGGGGTTGGATTTGGATGTAGATACGGAGGCGGACGTGGAACGGGCCCGCGGGATGCTGGGATAGGGTACCCCCCTCCCCCCGAGGTATGACTTGTCTCCTAAAGTATTCTATTCAGGCGAGTTACTGGCGAAAGTACCCCCCTGCTGGGAGTGAAAATGGTTTGTAGGTCTTTGATTCCGGATGGGTTAAGTACGAAAGTACCCCCCTTATTGTCGGTAACGGCCTATAACTCGTTGATTCCGGGCTGATACTGCCGAACGTATAGATCGCCGGGCTGGTGGGGAGGACGTCAGGTTGGGTTGAGATTTATCCCTACTTCTATTGTAGTGAGTTGGTGGGGGTAACTATGCCAAGCTTTGGAATGTTTTATTTGGTTTGGTTTCATTGGGTTACGGGGATTTTGGTGGGTTTGGGGGGTTGACAGGGTTTTGCGCGGACGGCGAGGGGCTTCGCGTGTCTGGGTCGAGTATGGGTGGTGTGGGGGAGGGAGATTCAGGCCTTCGGCAGAGTGGAACCCACCCGTCCGCAAGTGCGTGTACGGGTGGGGCGCCAGGCTGGAAATCTACGGGGAGTGAGCAGACTTGCTCAGACGCGCCGTAGGCTTTCCCGTAAATGGAATCCGTTTATACTCGGCGCACACGAAATGCGGTGAAACCATGATCGCTTCTGAACAGTACTTTATTCATCGTTGGAACCCAAACAAGACAATAGAGTCGGTATGCTGCGGTTGTGGCTTGACGGTTTGCAATGAGCCATCTTTAGAGCATGCTCAGGAAAGCGAAAAAAAACACGAGTGCCAGGGTTGGGCTCGCGACCGATTCCAGGGCGGTTTGGGCCAGCCCGTTGCCAGACGGGTGAGTTAGGTCCTGCGCGGACGGCGAGGGGCTTCGCGTGTCTGGGTGGGGTAAGGGTGGTGGGGAGGAGGGCAGTTCAGTCGCTTCGCCTGCGGCTGCGCTCCAGCCTTCGGCAGAGCGGAGGGTCTTCGGTGTAAGAATGGCGCATGAGAACAGTTGCGCTCCTACTAGTGATGTTCTGGGCATCTCCACATGGGTCAGCATCTGTACAGGCTCACAAGAAAGTAGATGTTGGCGGAAACCCCACACAGACAACCGATACCGATCAAAGAGGCACCCAAGATTCGCCTCTCGTTGTAGAGACACACGCCAAACAGAGCACTGCCGAGGCCGCCGATGAAGCCGCCAAAATGAGGGAACAGAATCACTTCAATGTCTGGACTATTGGACTGACGAGCGTGATTGCCATTTGTGCCCTTTTTCAATTTCTCGGAATTGTTGGGCAGATTGTCGTCTACCTGAAGCAAGCGGACTTGATGGGCAAGACTCTCGCGGAAACTAAGAAGTCTGCCGACGCTGCGTTGTTGAATGCTCAAGCTGTTGTGGCTAGTGAACGACCGTGGTTGCTTATCAAACCAGTAGTCCCGAGTCTGGGATATGAAGCGACCCAAAACCTCAACTTCACTTTTACTAACCACGGCAACTCTCCTGCCGTGGTTTTGTACACCTACTTCGACTTTTGTTTTCTGCCAATGGTCGAAGAACTTTCCGAACTTCATGGGCCGCAGACCAAAGAAATACAATTCGTTCATACCGAGTGGGTAGAACCCGGAGGACAGAGATACATCCAAGGATCTGTGCCCGTAAATGTCGTTCAACCCGTTCAGGACAACTTTGATCGCGACTTGCTGGTGGGAAACAAAAGAGTCTGGATGTGGGGCGCAGTCAGGTATCAAGGCCCTTTGAGGGGCACCATTTATGAAAGCAAGTTCTGTTACATGTGGACACATGTTGGGCAATTCATAATGGGAGGCCCACGCGGAGCAAACGACTGTTCTTGATACGCGCGGCGCGCTCCGGTCGAGATGACGGAGTTGATGGTTGGAGAAGCAGATTCCTTCGCTGCGCTGGGGAATGACAGCCAAAAAGGCAACGGCAAAGGCCAACACGGGGTCCTTCGGCTTTGCCTCGGGATGACGGGGAAAAACAAACAACGGCAACGGCAAGAACGACTGCAGGTCTCTCCACTGCGCCAAACGGTGAGGCCGTTTGGCTTCGGTCGAGATGACAGATCGTTGTTTGGCCGGGGGGCTGGGGCTAAAACCCTTTTGGGGGTGGGGGATTCTTCAGCGGGCTGAAGCCCGTTGCTACGCTCGAGGATGACGAGGTGTCGGTTGGTGGGGAGAACAACGACGGAAGCAGATTAGCTGCAGGCGGGGTAGTGGGTGGTGAAGGTGGGGGCTCCGCAGGTTAGGTACCAGGAGGCGAGGAAGAGGAGCGTGAGGATGGGGGCGGCCCAGAAAAAGAGTTGCATGGGGAGGGTGGAGGTGAGGGGCAGGTGGGCGTCGGGATTGGAGCGGGTGGGGAGGCGGAAGATGAGGCCGCTGAGGAAGCAGATGGCGGCGGCGAGGACCAGGCGGGCGAGGGCGAGAAAGAGGCGGTCCTGCCAGTGGAGGCCGGGGATGAAGAAGGCGCTGATGGCTGTCCAATAGAGGGAAAGGAGGCAGGCGAAGAAGGTGGCGGCTTTGGCGAGCTCTAGCATGCGGCGGCTCCCTAGGGGCGCGGTTACGTTTATTTTAGGGTATTCGGGGAGGTACGCCTGTTTTCTTTGGGCTTTTCTCGGCTGAGGCTAGCTGCTAGCTTAGCCAGGCAGGACAAAATTGCGTAAGTGAACCAGAGGAGATTCCGGTTCGCGATTTTTCACTAGCAACTTTAGTGACCATAGGGTATAGACCTTTGGTTGGGGGTCGTACACCTTTCGGGCTCTTGCGGTAGCACCATAGGTGGACAAGAATGATTCGCATGGTGAACGCACATGATGACCAAAACAGTTGGATCTAGATGGGTCGGAGCGGGAGTGCTGGGACTGGTTAGCTTGTTTGGACTGGTCGGATGCCGGCATTCGGGTGTTCGGGATACCGTGGCAATGGCGACGGCCCCGGACTTTCAAGAAATTCATGTGAACCAGGACTGCTTGATTTTGCAAGATCAAGTGGATGGAATAGTAGGCGTGAGCGTGCCGGGAGCGAAGCCGGTGGGAGGAGGTGCACCGGGTGCGGGCGGCGAAAGGTCGGTCGCGCAGTTGGATTTGACGGTGTGCCACCTAGATAGCCAGTTTACGGCTGACCATGTAAAGGGCGAGGTCGTGAATGGCGCGGTGCAGCGGAGCGTCGTGGTGGTGAAGCAGAAGGACTATCTGATGAAGAATCAGTTCGAGCGGCCAGTGGTATTTGTAGTGGAGCAGCCGGTGCCGGAGGGATGGGCGATTGAGTCAGAGCCGGGGCCGGACAAGATGATGGGGAACGTTGCGCTGTTCCGGGCGGTAGCGCTGCCGGGGCAGATGGTGCGGCTGCGTGCGGGAGAACAACACACGATTCAGCTGGCGGAGTAGGACGGGGTCGGGGCGGCTGGAGACAGTCGCTCCGACATCCAACCTTGCTGAGGTGAATCGATGAGTGTCCCCCGGTATCGGCCTGCGCGTTTATTCGTTACAGCGAAACAGAAGAGCTTTGAGCCGGTGATTTCGTCGACGCCGGAGTTGCCGGTGATCGATTGGAGTGGGGTGGGGCAGGTTGCTCCTGCGCTATTGAGCGCGGGCGGGAGTGGGCTGCCGGCGGCGGATGTGGTGGTGATTACGTGGGCAGAGGCGGAGTGGGCCGCGATGCAGCATGTGTTCTGCGCTAGTGGCGTGGCGATGCCTTATTCGGATAGGAATAACGGGAGTTGGAGTGGGTGGACGAAGTACGCGGTGGGGATTCCGCCAACTAAGGTGAGTGGCTGGGATTATTGGGGGGAGTGGCGGCTGGTGGGGGTTGCGGGGAAGCGGGTGCTGCTGTGGAAGTCGAATACGCATCTGGATTTTCCGGGACAGACGCAGCTGACCGCGATGATGCAGATGTTGATTAAGGAAGTGAAGCCGGGGCTGGTGGTGTCGATTGGGACGGCAGGCGGAGCGATGGTGGGGGATCACGTGGGGACGGTGCGGGCGGTGAGTGCGGGGACGCTGTATGAGACGGGGAAGGCGCAGGGGAGTTGGCCGGTGTGGGCGAATGCGTGGTCGGCTGCGGAGACGGTGCTGCATAAGGCGGGGCTTGCGAGCTTGCTGCTGCCGGTGCCGACGACGGAGGGGGATTTGCAGGGGTTGGTGACGCAGTTCAATTCCTATTATGGGACTAAGTACTCGATCTTTGATTTGGATCCGGATGGATTGAATGCGGGGGACACGCAGCCGAAGGTCGTGGATGCGACGGGCGGTGCGGTGTCGTTGCTGACTACGCCTACATTTGTGGTGGGGACTACGGCTGGGACGTATGCGACGTACGCTTGCATCGAGATGGATGATGCCGTGTTGGGGGATGTTTGTAAGGCGGCGGGGGTGGCGTTTGGATTTGTGAGGAATGTGTCCGACCCGGTGCAGAGTGCGGCGCTGCCGGCGGAGGTGCAGGGGAGTTGGGGGAGTGCGGTGTATGACGCTTATGGGTTTTATACGAGCTTCAATGGGGCGGTGGCGGGTTGGGCTGCGTTGGTCGCGACGAGTTAAAGCAGGCTACGGAGGAATTGCTCGAGGAGGTTGGCGGCTACGGCGGAGCGGTAGCGGGCGGTGGAGCGGATGTCGTCGATGGGGTGGGACTCGGAGGCGAGGGCGGCGCGGGCTTGGCGCAGGGTTTCGTCGAAATGCGCGGGGGTTAGGGAGGCTTGCGTTAGGGCGGCTTCGGTGACGTAGAGGCGGATGGGGCGGTCGGCTAAGGAGGCGGCGGACAGGCGGATTTCCTGGATGGTTTGGTTTTGGAGAAGGGAAATTGCGGCGAGCGCGGTTTTTGAGATGGCTTGCGCGTTGCGCGTTCCTACTTTGCGGATGAAATGTTGGTGGGCGGCGTAGATGCGGGGGATCGTGACGCTGTGGAGGAGCTCGTCGGGGCGGAGGGCGGTGCGTTTGTAGGACTGGTGGAAGTCGGCGTAGGGGATGATGCGGGTGGCGGTGGAAGAGATGAGGGTGACGGTGGCGTTGTAGACGAGGAGGGCCGGGGGGGTGTCGGCGGCGGGGGAGGCGTTGCAGAGATTGCCGCCGAGGGTGGCGCGATTCTGGTTGGCGATGGAGCCGGTCCAGGAGGCGGATTGGATGAGGAGGGGGAGATCGCGTGCGATGGTGGGGTTGCGGCGGATGTCGGTGAAGGTGGTGTTGGCGCCGATTGCTATGGCGGTGTCGGAGACGTGGATGAAGCGGAGCTCGGTGAGGTGGTTGATGGAGAGGAGGGATTTTTGGTTGAGGCGGCCGGCGGCGAGGGCGACCATGAGCTCGGTGCCGCCGGCGATGGGGGTGTGGAGGCCGGGGTTTTCGGCGAGGAGGGTCAACACTTCGGCTAGTGTGGGTGGGGCGGTTAGGGCGTATTGGGTGGGGTCGGCGTGCATAGAGGCGGAGTGTAGAGGATAGAGCGTAGAGAGAGCATACCCCAGGGGCTAAAGCCCCATTTCTTATTTTGGGGTGTGAGGCCCAAGGCTGAAGCCTTGGGGTACCTAGAGGCGAGGGCAACGGCGAGAGCAAAACAACGGCTAGTGCAACGACAAATGCAAGATCAAGAGCGAGAGCGAAATCAAGTAACAGCGAGTACAACAGCAACGACAAACGCAACAGCAACGGCAAATACAGGGATCCTTCGCTTCGCTCTAGGATGACGGCGTAAAAAACAACGGCAACGGCAACGGCAACAGACAAGAGCAAGAGCAAGAGCAGATCCTCCGCTTCACGAAGGACGACAAGTTGAGAGGTTAGAGGTTCGGGGTTGGGGCGGAGGCTAGGGTGGCACCCCAGTCGGTCGGGTTTAGGTCGCGGGCGTGTTGGGAGAAGATCCAGCGGTGGTTGTCCAGATCATAGGCCCCATATTGATGTTCGCCGTAGATGGTTTCGTGGAGGTCTTCCCAGATCATGGCTTGCTGTTGCTGGGCGTGGTGGTAGTGGGCTTTGACGTCGGGGACGATGATGGTGAGGTATTGGGTGCAGGCTCCGAGGTTGATTGGGCTGTCGGTGTTGGGGCGGGGGCCGGTGATCATGATGTGGGCGTGGTTGAGGTGGAGCTGCATGCCGCCGGATGTGGGGTCGCCGTAACGGAAGTGCTCGGTGAAGTTGAAGACGCGGATGAGCCACGCCGCGGCGGCGAGGTAGTCGCGGTAGACGATGTGCGGGATGAGAGTGTTGGTGGGGATGCTGCGGTTTTGCATTTTTAGTGGTTGGTGTTTAGTGGGTATGCCGTTCACTTGAAGTGGCTCATTGCTATCCAGCCGTGGATGATGAAACTAACGCCGACCAAAGCAAAGAAAGTTCGCATGAGCGGATGAGCTCGCTTTCCGACTTGTCGCAGATAAAAGTCGGAAGTTACAGCGATAGCTAGAAAGACAACGCCGATGAAGAATTCTACGAAAATACTTTGGAAGTCAGTCATCGGTTTCTCGCGGCTTGCTTTACGGACTCGAAGATGCGCATGTAGCCGGTGCAGCGGCAGAGGTTGCCGGCTAGGCCCTCGTGGATTTCGGTGTCGGTGGGGTTGGGGTGCTGGGTTAAGAGATGGTGCGCGGCGAGGATCATGCCGGGGGTGCAGATGCCGCATTGGGCTCCGCCTTGCTCCAGGAAACATTGTTGGATTGGGTGGAGGGCGGCTGCGTTGGGGGCCAGGCCTTCGATGGTGGTTAGGGTCGCGTTGTTCGCTTGCAGGGCGGGGATTAGGCAGGAGTTGGCTAGCTCACCGTTGACGAGGATCGCGCAGGCTCCGCATTCGCCTTCGCCGCAGCCTTCTTTCGTGCCGGTTAGGTGGAGGTCCTCGCGGAGGACGTCGAGGAGACGCTTCATGGGCGGGACTGTGAGGGTTGTTGGCGTGTTGTTGATGATGAGTTTAATTTGAGTCATCTCGCGCTACCTTTGAAAGACGATTACTTCTGCTATCAACAACGCAACGAAGAAGAACTTAAGTATTAGGACCAATTTGTATTTGAAAAGCGTTTCGCGAGGTAGCTCTCTGAGAAAGCGTTCACGCTTCATCCGTAGGCGGAGATCGTTTATAACGCCATATTCGCTTACGAATTTGTCTTCTTCGGCGACCCCTGCCGTCAG
>Ga0302228_10000112_pt1 | contig 71120 bp, 68 predicted proteins | sample II_Palsa_N1_2_FD_193519 | JGI IMG/M metagenome (GOLD analysis project Ga0302228, IMG submission 193519) | Peat permafrost microbial communities from Stordalen Mire near Abisko, Sweden - II_Palsa_N1_2 | ecosystem: Environmental > Terrestrial > Soil > Palsa > Peat permafrost | place: Sweden... | reverse complement strand
TGCTGTTCTCGCTGCTGAGCTCGCACTTCCTGACCTACGACACCTTCAGCACGATCGCGAACCAGATCCCCGATCTCGTCGTGATGTCGATCGGCATGACCTTTGTCCTGATCATCGCGGGCATCGACCTGTCGGTTGGCTCCGTGCTGGCGCTCGGCGCGGCGCTCACCAGCGTCGCGGCCTTGCAGTGGCATTGGCCGGCCTTGCCCTCCGCCCTGCTCGGCATGGCGGGCGCCACGCTGACGGGTTGCGTGACCGGCGCGATTACGGTGGCGTGGCGGATTCCGTCGTTCATCGTGTCGCTCGGCGTGCTCGAAGCGGCTCGCGGCGTCGCGTATCAATTGACGAACTCGCGCACGGCCTACATCGGCGATGCGTTCGATTTCCTCTCCAACCCGATTGCGTTCGGCATTTCGCCCGCGTTCCTGATTGCGATTGCGGTGATGGTCGCCGCTCAACTCGTGCTGACCCGTACGGTCTTCGGCCGCTATCTGGTGGGCATCGGCACGAATGAGGAAGCGGTGCGTCTCGCGGGCGTTAACCCGCGGCCCTATAAGATTGCGGTATTCGCGATGATGGGTCTGCTCGCCGGTCTCGCTTCGCTGTTCCAGATCTCGCGGCTCGAAGCGGCGGATCCGAACGCCGGGTCGGGCATCGAATTGCAGGTGATTGCGGCGGTCGTGATCGGCGGCACGAGTTTGATGGGCGGGCGCGGTTCCGTCACCAGCACCTTTTTCGGCGTGCTGATCATCTCGGTGCTGGCCGCGGGTCTCGCCCAGATTGGGGCGACCGAGCCGACCAAGCGCATTATTACGGGTGCCGTGATTGTCGTGGCCGTCGTGCTGGATACCTATCGAAGCCGGCGCCGCGCCGCATAATTCGACCATTCGGTGAATGGCCGGCAGGAGAATATGAATGTCGAAAGAAGCCAAGCAGGGCCGGGTACTCGTGGTGGGTAGCATCAATACCGATCTGGTCGCCCGTTCCCCGCATTTGCCGCGGCCTGGCGAGACCATCGGCGGTCATGAGTTCTCGCAGGTCGCAGGCGGCAAGGGCGGCAACCAGGCGGTGGCGGCCGCGCGCATCGGTGCGCGCGTGGCCATGGTCGGTTGCGTGGGCAAGGATGCAAACGGCACCCAGCGGGTCAAGGATCTGGAAGCGGAGGGCATCGACTGCGCCGGTATCGAAGTCGACCCGGCGCAGCCGACCGGCGTGGCCATGGTGACGGTATCGGACGATGGGCAGAACACCATCGTCGTGGTCGCGGGCAGTAACGGCTCACTGACGCCCGAAGGCGTCGCACGCCACGAGGCGGCGATCAAGGCCTGCGATGTGGTGGTCTGCCAACTCGAAACGCCCTGGGATTCAGTCCACGCGGCGCTAGCGCTGGCACGGCGACTGGGCAAGATCACGGTGCTGAACCCGGCGCCCGCAACCGGTCCGCTGCCTGCGGAATGGCTGCCCTTGATCGATTTCCTCGTTCCGAACGAGGTCGAGGCCGCGATCCTCGCCGGTCTGCCGGTCGAATCGCAAAGCGGCGCGAGAAGGGCGGCGACGGAGTTGCAACGCGGCGGCGCGCGCAACGTGATCGTCACGCTCGGTGCGCAAGGCGCTTATCTGTTGCTGGAAGGCGGCGAGGGCACGCATTTTCCGGCGCCGCAGGTGCGGGCGGTCGATACGACAGCGGCCGGCGATACCTTCATTGGGGTGTTTGCCGCGCAGCTCGCCGCGCGGCAGCCGCTGGAAGGCGCGATCAGCCTCGCGCAACGGGCGGCGTCGATTTCGGTGACGCGCGCCGGCGCGCAGCCGTCGATCCCGACTCGTGCGGAAGTCGACCGCGCAGCTTGAACCGGACGCCTGTTGTGACATGAGGTTGTCCGGCTTGCCACGCTGAGTGGTTCGACGTTGCATTGCCGGCACCCTCGCCAGAGGGTGTTTTCCTGGTTAATCGCGGTCTCTGCTTGAGGACGAAACATGAAATCACAATATATAGGCATCCTTATTATGTCGGCGGCTCTTGCCGGATGCGGCGGTAGCGTCTCGGTGACCGATCCGCTCGCCACCGCGCCGAAGGTCATCATCGACTCGGACTTCAACACCATGGGCGACGACGGTCAGCTTTTCGCCATGACCACGCAGTTGATGGGCGAAGGTAAGGTCAACCTGCTCGGGCTGTGCGTCGTGACGGGCAACGACTGGCTGATCCAGGAAGAAGCGGATGCGCTCAAGGCCGTGGAGCGCATGGGGGTGCAGAACGTAGTGGGCGTCTACGGCGGGGCCGACTATCCGTTGCAGTACAACCTTGCGAGTATTCGCGCTCAGCAGGCGGCCAATCCGCAAGGCTATTTCGGTGCGTGGAGCCGGCCGGAACCGACGGAGCAGTCCCAGCTTGTTGCGCCCTCGGACGGTTTCGCGGTGTCGACGAAACTGCAGGCGCAAAGCGCGGCGGATTTCATGATCCAGACCATCAAGCGCTATCCGAATCAGGTCACCATTCTGGAGGTCGGACCGCCGACCAATCTCGCCACAGCCATCATGAAGGCGCCGGAGATCGTGCCGCTGATCAAGCAGATCGTCTATATGGGCGGGGCGATGGCCGTGCCGGGCAATGCCAACGCCGTGGCGGAACTGAACTGGTGGTTTGACCCGCTCGCCGTCCGTACGGTTTTGCAGACTACGATTCCGCAGAGCGACATTCCGCTCGACGTGACCAATACTGTGCCGCTCACGCAGACGGTGTACGACGAAATCGTCAACAACCCCAACAAGCAGACTGCGGTGACGAAGGCGTACGCCGTCGCCAATGCAGGTGCGTTTGCCGAGAACACCGATCTGTACGATACGTTGACGATCGCGTATTTCATGGACCCCACCTATGCGACGCAAACGAAAAGCGCTTACCTAGATATCGACACCACGGCCGGCGAGGACCAGGGGCATGTGACGGTGTACCCCGATCAACCTGCATCAGGCGCTTCGCCGCAGAAGATCACCTACGTGACGCAGTTCGACAACAACCGGTTCTTCAGTCTCTACGTCGACCTGCTCACGCGTCCTGTGCCGATTACGCTGCCGTAATGGCAAACGTAGCCGATATGTGACCTCCGGATGCAAATGTTCTACGCTCTAGGCACGACCTGCATTCCGACGGAGCCAAATCGTGTTGATCTTCCGGCAGCTATTCGATCAGCAATCGTCTACCTACACCTATCTTCTTGCGGATAGCGTGACGGGAGAGGCGGTGCTGATCGATCCGGTATTCGAGCAGGTGCGCCGCGAGACCGCGCTGATCGAAGAACTGGGATTGCGCCTCCTGTACACCATCGACACCCATGTCCACGCCGATCATGTGACCGGTGCATGGATGCTGAAGCGCCACACAGGCAGCCAGATTGCGATATCGGCGGCGAGCGGCGCCGAAGGCGCGGACCGCTATCTGAGCCATGGCGACCGGTGTGAGTTCGGCGCGCGGCACCTGCAGGTGCGTGCGACGCCGGGCCATACGAATGGATGCATCAGCCTCGTGCTTGACGACGAGACCCTCGCGTTCACCGGAGATTGTCTGCTGATCAGGGGCACAGGCCGGACCGATTTCCAGCACGGCGATGCGCGCGCGATGTTCCGTGCGGTCCATCAGCAGATTTTCACGCTGCCCAACACTTGCCTGCTTTATCCGGCGCACGACTACCGCGGCTTGACGGTCACGAGTGTCGGCGAGGAACGGCACTTCAATCCGCGCCTTGGCGGCGAACTGTGCGAAGACGATTTCAGCGTGCACATGACGAACCTGCGCTTGCCGCATCCGAAGCAGATCGACGTCGCGGTGCCGGCCAACCTGAAATGCGGCCTGGCCACCCGTGACCCCACGCAGATGGCCGAGCCCGAGTGGGCGCCGTTGACGTACACCTTCGCGGGCATCTGGGAAATCAATCCTCAATGGCTCGAGGAGAATCTTCGCGCCGTCCAGATTGTCGATGTGCGCGAGCCTGACGAGTTCGACGGGGCGCTCGGGCGCATTCCCGCAGCCCGACTCATTTCACTCGGCGATCTGGCTGACCGCGCCGCTGAACTCACAAAGGAACGCCCGATCGTGACGGTATGCCGGGCCGGTGGACGGTCGGCGCAAGCCACGGTCATCTTGCGGCAGGCAGGATTCGAGGCCGTTGCCAACCTCGCCGGCGGCATGCTGCGTTGGCGCGCGGAAGGCCGCGTGGTCGAAAACGCTAGCGGGTAGCGCTCCCGGCCACGACTGATTGCCGCGATATCGAAGCGGCCGGGATGCGACGCTATGCGACGTCGTTAAACATGCTGTTCAGCCACCCGCCTGACGGCTCCTTCGGCAAGCTGTCGAAGCGGCCGTCCGCCAGCCCTTGAACGCTAGTGACAAGGCCACCCCACGCCGCGCGGGCGAGCGCCCCGCCTACGCTCACGCGCCGTACGCCTAGCTTCGTCAGCTCGTCGAGCGTGAACGCGGACGGCCCGCCGATCAGCAGATTGACCGGCTTCGGCCTGACCGCGGCGACCACGGCTTCGATCTGCTCGCGCGTATTGATGCCCGGCGCGTACAGGCAGTCGGCACCCGCTTGCGCATAGGCTCGCAGACGCGCGATCGCGTCTTCAAGGTCGGGTACGCCGGCGACGAAATTCTCCGCGCGTCCGACGAGCAGCGTGTCGCCGCCTGCTTCGTCGATCGCGCGTCTTGCCGCAGCGATCCGTTCGACGGCCACATTGAGCGGCAACAGCGGCGACTTCGGATCGGCTGTCGAGTCTTCGATCGACAGCCCGGCGATGCCGGTGTCGATCGCGAGCCGGACGCTTTGCGCGACTTCGGCCGGATCCTTGCCGAAGCCGCTTTCGAAGTCGGCGTTGACCGGCAGATCCGTCGCGCCGACCACCTCGCGCAGGTGCGCGAGGATCGTGTCGCGCGGCACGCCGTTGTCGGGCCGGCCGGTGGACCACGCGAAGCCCGAGCTGGTCGTGGCTAGCGCCTTGAAGCCGACACTCGCGAGATAACGCGCGCTGCCGACGTCCCACGGATTCGGCAACACAAAACATCCTGCTGCATGCAACGCGCGAAAGGCCCGGCGCTTTTCGGCAATGGTGCTGGACATGCTCAATCTCCTTTGTGGGTGCACGCGGCCACTCGCTGCTGCCGCAAGTTACGGACGGAAGTTCGGTGAGGTTGGCGACCTTTCGCGCGGTCGGTGAATCAACGCGATCAACGCGATGCCCGTCGAAAGTGGTTTGCCCTTCAACCCATGATACGACACACCTCCGCCCCGAACCTGCCGGATCGGTGCAGGCACCGCGGCGACGCCGAATCCGGCTGCTGCGCTCAATCTACGGGAAAACACCGTGCCCCGGACTCCTTTCGGATCGCTTTTAGTCGCGCTACACTCGATATCAAGTCACCAGGTGACTTGATGAGTCAAACATAAATCGGAGGAGACATGGGTCATGCAGGGAAACTGCGCGGCTGGCTGCTGAGCGCAGCCAGCCTCGTCTGCGGCGTCGGGATGACGCCGGCGCACGCTTATGAGCCGGGATATCCGGGCTGGTCGATGCCACCGGGCGCGACGTTGGGCATGACGGCTGCACCGCAGCCGCAGCCGGGCTTCTACAGCTTCAACCAGATCTATGTCCAGCAGACGAGCACAACCGGTCCGGGCGCCGACAAGCAGACGACCTCGGTCGATGTGGTCACAGCCGTGTCAGCGCTTCTCTGGTCTCCCGGCTGGACCTTTCTCGGCGCCAATTATGAAGCGATGCTCCTGCAGCCGGCCACGATGGCCGATGCGGGCGCCCCGATTAACAGCAGTAAGTCGGGCTTGCACAATACGGTGATCTCGCCCGCCCAGTTGAGCTGGCAACTCGGTAATACCGGCCTCTACGTGAAGACCGGTCTTGCCGTGGTGGTGCCTGACGGCACCATCACGGGGGCGACGGGACTCAGCAATATCGGCAACCCGTGGTGGATCATTCAGCCTTCGCTGAGTGTTTCTTACCTGAGATTCGGCTGGCACGTGACGGCGAACTTTTCGACGGAATTCAACACCGCGAACACGTACACCGGCTATCGGACAGGCGACATCCTGCATGCGGACCTTGCCGCCACCAAGTCGTTTGGACAATGGTCCGTTGGGCCCGTGTTGACCTACGTGGGGCAGATCAGCAATGACACGTCCAGCGCTTTCTACCATAACACCATCGTGACGGATCGCTATAACCTGCTCGCAGTGGGCGGCCAGGTCAGCTATAACTTTGGACGCGTAGTACTGGGCCTGTCGGCGACGAAGGATGTGCTTGCAAGCGCGACCGGCGGCAACGTACCAACGGACGCGGCCACGATCACTAAGGGATACCACGTGTACGCCAACGTCGGTTTCAAGTTCTAGCCGGTGAGTCGTATGATTGCCGGTGCAAAAGAGTCAGCGTTCTCGCCTGACGAAAGGAGATGGATGATGCAAAACGCCGTCAAGCTGGACCTCGAATCGATCATCGATGCGAGCCCTGTGAGCCGCTTTCAGATCGCGATCATGGCGTTGTGCGGACTCGTAGCCATGCTTGACGGGTGCGATACGCAGACGATTGCGTTCGTGGCGCCGGCCATCGTCGGAAGTTGGCATGTGGCGCCCGCGGCCTTCGGGCCAGTATTCGGTGCGGGTTTGCTGGGTGGCTTGCTTGGCGCGATTGTTTTCGGCATCACGGGCGACCGGTTTGGCCGGAAGCCCGTTCTTCTGGGCACGGTTCTGCTCTTCTCGATCGGGTCCTTGCTCACGCCGTTGTGCGATTCGCTGTCTTCGCTGACGGCGGCGCGTTTTGTCACGGGTCTTGGACTGGGCGGCGCGCTGCCGTGCTTCGTCTCTCTCACCTCCGAATATGCGCCAAAGCGATTGCGTGCAACGCTCGTCACCACCATGTTCTGTGGTTTCCCGCTGGGCGCGGTCATTGGCGGGTTCGTCTCCGCACAATTGATTCCCGCGGTCGGATGGCGAAGTGTATTTGTCGTCGGTGGTGTGCTGCCGTTATTCACCATTCCTCTGCTGATCGCGTTCGCGCCCGAATCCGCCCGTTTTCTCGAGTTGCGCGGCGATCGCAAAGCCATCACCCGTCTGCTGCGGCGCATGCGTTCGGAATTCGAATGGAGCGGCGAAGCGCCCAGCATTGGGCATGGTGCCCGCACGCCCGTTGTCAACCTGTTCAGGGAGGGGCGCGCGTTAGGTACGGTCCTGTTGTGGATCACGTTGTTCCTGAGCCTGTTGCTGACGTATTTTCTCGTCAACTGGGTGCCGGTTGTCGCGGGGCACAACGGGCTCAGTATTGGGAGTGCGGTCCGGGCGGCTTCGATGCTGAACTTCGGCTCGATATTTGGCTGCATCGTGCTTGGGCGGCTTGCGGACCGTGTCGGCACGGCGCGTGTGGTCGGATGCGGCTTCCTGCTTGGCGCGATCGCGATCGCATTGATAGGCCGGGCGGGTGCGTCGGGCACGCTGCTGGGAGCGGTTGCCTTCATTGCGGGATTCTTCAGCATCGGGGCGCAGATTTGCACGGTTGCGATGTGTGCGGCGTTCTACGACACGTTCTCCCGTGCCACGGGAATCGGCTGGTCGATGGGCGTGGGCCGGATCGGCGCCATCGTCGGCCCTGTCCTCGGCGGCGTGTTGCTGGCCGCGGGCATGGCGCCTTCGGCGCTCTTTCTGCTGGTCGGAGCGACTTCGCTTGGCGCAGCGATTACTTCGTTTGCCATCGGACGTTTCGTGCTGCGTGTCCGGCAGCCGCAATCCGATGGCGCGCCGGAGTACGGAGCGAGCGCTGCGGCGTCGCGTCATGCGGGTTGAGCAGAACCGTGCCCTTGCATGTCCGGCATGAGCAGGAAGCGTCGCCCCCGCTCATGCTGCTTTTTTCTTCGAGAGCCAATACACACCATGCAAACTTTTACACTGGATCAGGCATCGGTCATCGTCGACGCCGCGCTCACTCATGCGCGGGAGCTTGGTTGTCATCCGCTGACCGTCGCCGTGCTCGATGCCGGTGGCCACCTGTTGGCACTGAAGCGTGAAGACGGCAGCGGCATCCTGCGGCCCCAGATTGCCCAGGCGAAGGCGTGGGGCGCATTAGGCATGGGGCACGGAGGACGCGCGCTGGCCGAGCGGGCGGCTAGCGCGCCCGCATTCTATGCCGCGCTGACGGACATCTCCGGTGGACGTATCGCGCCGGTGCCGGGCGGCGTACTGGTCCGCGATGCACAGGGCGATGTGGTTGGCGCGGTCGGCATCAGCGGGGACCATCCCGACAAGGATGAGGCCTGCGCGATGCATGGGATCGGTAGCGCAGGCCTGCAGGCCGATGTGACGTGATCCCGGCGCCGACCGGTTTCGATGCGTAGCGGTACCGACGCGGCGGGCGGAGCGTTTGCTCCGTCGCCGTGGGTGGCCTTAACGGCTGCTGGAGGACAGGAGCGGGGCAGTGCGAACGCCGCGTACCTGGTGACGTTCGATCAGCTCGTCAATCAAGCCCGAGGCCTTCGCTTCCTCGACGAAGCGTTCGAGGAACGCCGCGCCTGCTTCGTGCTGGAGATGGGTGCCGACCGCCTGCTGGACCGCGGTAAAGCATCCGTCGAGCAATCTCACACCGGCAAGCGTTGATTCGTCGCGGAGGAGCCGCGGCCTGAGCCCGGCGAGGGCATCCGCTTTTCCCTGCGCAAATGCCTCGTACGCGTGATCGTGCGTGGGCGCGCGCAGCAACTGCGCGTGCCTCATGTGCCGCGTCAGCCACAGCTCGTATGCGCTGCCGGTTGCGGCCGCGATGCTGACGCCGGCGCGGTCGAGCGTCTGTGCGGACATTAGCGGCGATTCGGCGTGCACGAGGCAGGTTGCGTCGATCTCGAGATAGGCTGAGGTGAACGCGATCGTCTGCGCACGGTCGCGCTCCGCGCCGATAAGGCAGATGTCCCAGGCATCGCGGTTGGCCGCGTCGGCGAGTTCGCGCGGCGATACGAAGGGCACGCAGGTAAACGGAACACCCAACCGCAACGCGATCGTACGGGCGAATTCCGGCCCGAGCCCGGTCCGATGACCTTTTGCGTCGGCGGGGCCCACGAGCAGAAAATTGGCAAGGTTGATGCCCGTACGCAGCACGCCGTGAGGCGCGAGCTGTTGAAGAACGAGCGAATCCATCAAGCGACCCTCGTGTTGGATGAAAGAACGAGCCCGCCCGACGCGCGCCAAGGCGGGCCCCCAATGGTTCGCCGCGCAGCCCGCTACATCGGGAGCGTCATCTGGCGCTGGATGACGCGGCGCGAGAAGCGCCAGGCACCGTCGGTATCCTTGCAGACGTCATCGCGCAGGTCGCTGATCCGCAATTCGGCGGGCACATCGTCGCCACGCTGCTCGAAGGTGAGCTGCACCGCGGTCAGGCTCGCGCTGGCTTCCTCTCTGCGCACGACGCGCAGATTCGACCAGACGTGCCGCGTCTTCCGGCCAGGTGTGCTTGCACGCACCTCGCAGTCCCTCGCGATGGCCGCGCGGCCAACGAACTCACGCTCACCCAGATGGAGCACACCGTCCGCGACGAAGAGCTGCGCCAGCCCGGCGCCATCTCCACGATCGGCACACCAGGCGAAATCGCTGAGCAAGCGCTCGATGGATGCGAGGTCAAACGCGGTCATCGGCCTCTCCGTCAACGAATTCGAACTCGGCCTCGCTGTCTTGCTCGATGACGATCGGCGGCAAGCCCATCAGGAAGATCTGCAGTTCGTCCTTGGCAGTCAACGTCATGGTTTCACCGGGCTCCGTCTGGATCGACGCGTAGAGCCCGATCGCTTCCGCGCCGGCCGTGCCGCTGCCGCCCGTCACGAACAGGAGCCGTCGTGCCGTTTCATGCGTGGACGTCCACGTGGCGCCCGGCGCGAGCTTGACCAGTTCCGTCCACGCGGCACGTTCGGAGAACGAACCAAGAAACTTGTTCGACACGCCCTTGGCGCCTTGCACGGGTATCCAGTTGAATCGGCTCGGATCGGCGATCACGACGCCGGGGTAACGGGGCATCGGATACTTCAGGCGTTCGCCGAAGACATGCTTCCAGATCACGTTGAGACCCCATTCGAGCTTGCCATTCGGATGGCGGTAGTTGGGACCGACGAATTCGCCGATCCTCGCGAGTTCGTCTCGCGCGGCCAGTCGTTGCTGCATGCTCATGAAGCCGCAGCCCGATGAACCGCCGAACTGCAGGACGAGTTGTAGACGCTCTCCCGGCGGCGTCTTACCGAGTGGGTCGTCCTGCGGACCGTACGGTTGTCCTTCGGGAAAATATCCGACTTGTCCCTCCTTCAGTTTGAGGCCGTCGCCGATGTTCATGTCGCCGACAAGCGGCAAACGGATCTGCTCGAAATTGTGCCGATGGCGGGGCATGTGGAAGTCGCCGTCCTGCCGTCCGAGCACCAGCATGAAGTTTTCTGGGGACATCGGATCGTCACCTTCGAGACAGTACTGGAATACGACGATTCCAGTAGGATGGTCCTTATGCCAGTCGGTGTCGCTGAAGTGTTTGATTTTCATGCATCCTCCTTTGATCGGATCCGCGGATGCGGCGCGTTGCGCCCAGTCGCGGCAATAAACCCGGCCGGCGCACAACCGGCAGTCATAGTTAATTTGTCACTAAGTCACCAGGTGACTTGAAATCAGTATAATGCAAATGGCAGAAAAGGAGAATTCATGTCTGATGCAACCGGCCCCGATTGGCAACCTTCGAAACGTCTTGAGCGTGGCAATGCTGCGGAACAGATCCTTGAGGATTTGCGCGATCGCATCTTGAGCGGACAGTTGCCACGCGGGACCAAGCTACCCACGGAAAAGCAGTTGGCCGAAGGCTATGGGGTCAGCGGCGCGACTGTTCGCGAAGCCGTGCGCGGACTCGTTACGGCGCAGCTCATCGAGGTTCGGCATGGAAGCGGCGCCTATGTGACGGCACAGACCGATCAACTGATCGCGGCGTCGCTTTCCTCAATGATCCAGATCGAGCGCATCGGTGTGCCGCAGGTGCTCGGCGTGCTGGGGGCGCTGATCTCGTATGCGGCGGAACTGGCCGCAAAGCACGCGACGGCGGAAGACATCGAGGCCATGCGGCAAGCCTTGCGGCAGATTCAGGACGGCGACAGCGCGGAGGGCATTTCCGGCGCTGTCAGCGCATTCGTCGGCGAAATCGGGCAGGCATCCGGGAATCCCCTGCTTGCCGCGCTCTGTCGGTTTTTTACGAGTCTCCAGATCGGCCTTGCCCGCGAATTGTCGGGCGGAACCGTGGAGAGTTGGCGGGCCACCACGGGGTCGATCGGCAAGGAGCGGCAGCGCGTTCTGAAGGCGATCGAGGCGAAGGATCCGAAGGCGGCGAGGACCGCCGCGCTGGCTTACCACGAGCGTGCGCTGAAGGTCATCACCGCACAACCGAATGCCGGTACCACGATGGTGACCGATCCGCTGCTCGCGGCCTTTCTTTCGTCGTTCCTGCAACGCAAGACGTAACGGCCGTGCGGAAACGGGCGGGCCGATCGGCCGTCTGCGATGGTCGCCGCTCGGCTGCGGCGGTACTCACCTCTGGCTACCTGGCTCGCGTTTGCCCCGTTGGGTGTTGCCAATTCCGCAGCCAGTCCAACAGGTAAGCCAGAAATCCGTCGGCTGCCGGCGAGCTTGCACGTCTGACGGGCCGGTAGACGCACACCTGCCGGATCGTTTCCGGATCGACGACGCGCCGCATGGTGAGCCCGAACGCCTCGGCCAGCACGCCTACGTATTGAGGTGCGAGCGTCGCCGCGAGGCCATGCGCCGCGATTCCGAGCGCCGTGGTGATGTTGTCGACCACATCGATGGGCACGATGCGCGCATCGGGAGGCGCGCTGCTGCGCATCTGCGCCACGCTCATTTCATGATCCCTGCCCGCTGCGACAAGCGGGATGCTGCGCAAATCCGCCCACGATACGCGTTTGCGCTTGGCGAGCGCGATGCCCGGACTGCACCACAGGACCCACGGACTGTCGAACGCGGGCAGCGATTCGACGGTGGCGGCGGTTGGCCGGTTGGGACCTATTGCCAGATCGACGTCGCCGCTCGCGACACGTTCGACGAGCGTGTCGACGGGCGTGTCGCGAATACGGACCACGACTTTGGGCATCACCTTGGCGTAATCCCGGATCGCGGCGGGCAGTGCTGTGGCAGCCAGAATGAGCGGTGCGCCGACGCGCACGATCCCTGCGGCGCGGTTGCGTAAATCGTCCGCCGTCGTTTCCGCTGCGCGCAAATATCTCAGCACCGACTCGGCGGACGCCAAGAAATCCCGGCCCGCGCTCGACAAATTCACCCGGCGCGTGGTCCGGTCGAACAGACGAAACCCCAGCACCGATTCGAGTTCCGCTACGAGCTGGCTGACGGCCGACGACGTCAACCCCATCCGTTCACCCGCGGCGGCGAAGCTGAGTTCGTCGCTGGTCGCCAGAAATGCTTCGAGCTGTCGCAGGGTGATCCGGGATTGCGGCATGACAGGGCTCCACGATGTGTCGTCAGGGAAGGGGCTTGCACGGGCTCGGACTCATGCGCGAAGGTCCGGTCCGGCGTTGTGCCCGATTATCAAGTTTTTCTTCGCAATTGGACAGGATCTATCGCTTGTCTGCGAGATGTGGCGCCGGGAGAATCCAGCGATGACATCACAGAGCGCGCCACCTGCCGCGCCTATCCGGAGACATCGCAATGCTGGATCCCCACCTTCATCGCACCCTGGCCGAGGAGCTGCACCACGCTGAGCACAGCCGACGGCAACTGGATCATTTTTCGAAGCGTTATCCGGAGATGACGCTCGCCGACAGTTATGCAATCCAGCGCGCGTGGCTCGCGATCAAGCTTGGCCAGGGGCGTCGCGTCATCGGTCACAAGATCGGGCTCACGTCGCGTGCGATGCAGATTGCCGCGCAGATCACCGAACCCGACTACGGCACGTTGCTGGACGACATGTTGATTGCCGAAGGTACGACGATCGAAGCGGCGCGCTTCATCGTCCCGCGCATCGAGGTTGAATTTGCGTTCATTCTGGCCAAGCCGCTCTCGGGGCCGAATGTGACGATTTTCGATGTGCTGGCAGCGACCGACTATGTCGTGCCCGCACTTGAACTGATCGATGCGCGCATCGCGCTGACCGATCGTGAGACCGGGACGCCACGCAAGGTGCTCGACACCGTCGCGGACAACGCCGCGAATGCCGCGATCGTGCTGGGCGGGCGCCCGGTGAAGCCCGATGCAATCGATCTTCGTTGGGCCGGCGCCATGCTGTTCAAAAATGGCGTGATCGAAGAATCCGGTCTCGGCGCCGCGGTACTCAATCATCCCGCCAACGGCGTTGCCTGGCTGGCGAACAAGCTCGCGCCTTACGGCGAAGGGCTCGCTGCCGGCGAAATCGTGTTGGGAGGCTCGTTCACGCGTCCGGTGGCGTGTGCCGCCGGCGATGTGCTGACCGCCGACTATGGCGCGCTCGGCAGCGTCTCCGTGCGTTTCGGGTGAGGAATACGATGCGTACTCCTGCCAATGCGTTCAAGAAAGCACTTGCGTCGGACCGCGCCCAGATCGGACTCTGGCTCGGCTTGGGCGATCCCTATGCGGCCGAGCTGTGCGCCTCGTGCGGTTTCGACTGGCTGCTGATCGACGGCGAGCACGCGCCGAACGATCTGCGTTCGATGCTCGCGACATTGCAGTCCGTTGCCGCTTATGGATCGCATCCGGTCGTGCGCATCCCGCACGGCGATCCATCGCTCATCAAGCAGGTGCTGGAGATCGGCGCGCAGACGCTGCTTGTGCCGATGGTCGAAGACGCGGTGCAAGCGCAGCAGCTTGCCCGGGCGATGCGCTATCCGCCGGCAGGCACACGCGGGGTTGGCAGCGGTCTCGCGCGCTCGTCTCGCTGGAACGGTTTTGCGGACTATCTCGAGCGCGCCGACGACGAGGTATGTCTGCTCGTGCAGGTCGAGACGATCGACGCGATCTCACAGCTCGAGGCGATCGCGCAGGTCGACGGCGTCGACGGCATTTTCATCGGTCCCGCGGATCTGGCCGCTTCGATGGGGTATCTCGGCAAGCCCACGCATGCCGAGGTGCAGGCCGTCATCGACGACGCGATCCGGACCCTCGCGCGTGCCGGCAAACCGGCGGGCATCCTGTGCACCGATGAGACGCTGGCGCGCCATTACATCGCGGGCGGGATACGCTTCGCCGCGGTCGGCGTCGATACCTCACTGCTCGCGCAGACAGCGCGCGCGCTTGCGGCCCGGTTCAGGCCGGCCTGAGTTCTTGCAGAGGAAAGTACATGACTCAATCGCTTCTGGAGATCGCCGGCGTTACGGTTTCGGCGGCGCACTACATCGACGGCGAACGCGTTGCATCGGGCGACACGTTCGAAAACTTCTCGCCAATCGATGGGCGTTCGCTCGGCTTCATTCATGAAGCAGGCGGCGAGGAAGTCGACGCCGCCGTCGCTGCCGCGGCCCACGCCTTCCCCGCGTGGGCCGCATTGGGTGCGGGTGGACGCAAGCCCTATCTGGACCGCTTCGCGGCCGAAATCGGCAAGCGCACCGACGCATTCTGCGTACTCGAAAGCAACGATGCCGGCGTGCTGCTCTCGCGCATGCGTCATGGCGTCGTGCCTCGCGCCATGCAAAACCTCCAGTGGTTTGCCGAACACGCGCTGACGCTCCAGGACCGCACGCTCGACACCGTGCAGGCGCACCATCGCGTCCGTCACGATCCGGCTGGCGTTGTCGCGGTTATTACGCCGTGGAATTCGCCGCTCATGCTGTCGACATGGAAGATCGGTCCGGCGCTTGCCGCCGGCAACACGGTCGTCCTCAAGGCGCCGGAGTGGGCGCCGCTCACGTCTTCGCTGCTTGCCGACTGCGCACAGGCGGCGGGCTTGCCGCGAGGCGTATTCAATCTGCTTCAGGGCAGCGGCGCGAACACGGGCGCCAAACTGGTCGGCGATCCTCGTCTTGCCCGCGTGTCGTTTACCGGCTCGGTCGCGACGGCGAAGCGCATCGCTCAGGCCGCGGGCGCCAATCTCGTGCCATGCAGCCTCGAGCTAGGCGGAAAGTCGCCGTTCATCGTGCTCGCCGATGCCGACATCGACAGCGCGGCGGCCACCGGCGCATTGATGTATCGCAACGCCGGCCAGGTGTGCCTTGCAGGCACGCGCTTTCTCGTGCATCAGGCGATCGCGCAGCGTTTCATCGAGGCCATGCGCGGCTATGTCGAAGCGCTGAACATTGGCGATCCACGTGAAGAGGGTACCGAGGTCGGCCCCATCATTCACGCGCGACAGTTGGAGCGCGTGGAGGGTTTTGTCGAACGCGCACTCGCGCGTGGGGCCACGGCCCTATGGGGAGGGCAGGCGCATCCGTACGGTAAGCTCTATTTCGCGCCGACGATGCTCACGAATCTGCGGCAGTCCGATGAGATCGTGCAGCAGGAGGTGTTCGGTCCGGTGCTCACGCTGCAGACCTTCTCGACGGACGACGAGGCTGTGGAGCTTGCCAATGGCACCGACTATGGCCTGGGCGGCGTGTGCTATGGAGCGACAGAGCATGCCGCCAGCGTAGCCGAGCGCGTGCGTACGGGTTTCATCTGGATCAACAGCTTCGGTATCCGCGACCTCGCGGCGCCGTTCGGCGGGATCAAACGCTCAGGCATCGGACGCGAGGGCGGCGACTGGAGCTTCGAGTTCTTTTGCGACGTGAAGGACATCATCTTGCCGAAGCAGCCGTTTCGCGCGAGTTTCAGTCATCGATGAGGAGGAGATTTCATGGGACAGATCGTCGGCGCGGCCATCGTATCGCACCATCCCGGCTTGATGCAGTGTGAGGAGTTTCGCGTGCTTCAGGGAGCCGGGTCCGATTCGGATCTGATCGCGGGATACCGCAGGGTGCGCGAGAGGATTGCAGCCGCCAATCCGGATATCGTGGTGCTGTTCGATTCCCACTGGTTCACGACGGGATATCACCTGATCGACGCCGGCAGTGCCTACCGTGGCACCTACATTTCCGACGAGATGCCGTGGTACCTGTTCGGCGTACCTTACGAATATCGTGGCCACCCCGGGTTTGCGAGAAGCGTCGAGGCCGTAGCCCGGGAACGGGGCGTGCAATCGCGTGCCATCGGTAACCCGGATCTGCCGCGCCACTACCCGACGATCAACGTGATCAAGCAGATGCAGCTGGAAGCGTGGCCTGTGGTGACGGTGAGCTCATGTCAGAACTGCGAACCGCGTCATTTCCTGCAATCGGGCGAAGTGATCGGCGAAGCGATCGCGCGCAGCGATCTGCGCGTGCTCCTGCTGGCGTCCGGCGCGCTGAGTCACAAGTTCAACGGCATCGACTGGAAGCCGAATCATCCGCGGATCTTTCATGAATCGAATGTTTCGAGTGTTGCGAACATCGCCAGCGACAAGCAGGCCATCGAACTGATGAAAGAGGGCCGTCACGACCTGATCGTCGAGAACTGGGACCGGGATTATCGCCGCGTACCGTGGGAAGCGTTCGGCGCGCACTACCTGCAGATGATCGGCGCGATGGGCGCCGGAGCGTGCAAGGCGCAGGGCGAGGTCCTGTCCGCCTACGAGAACGCGCGCGGCACAGGCAACGTCCACGTGTGGTTCGATACGGAGCGGAGGGGCGACAAATGAGCTTCGAATTCCCGTTGAAGGAGCTGCCCGCCGTGATGTGTGGGCCGCGTGTTGAACGCCGTCACATCCTGATCGGCGGTAGCGCGTTCTGGGGCACATTGATCGAAGCGGGCGCGGACGCCGGCCTGCTGCGGCTCGACGATGGGCGCGTGGTCGATCCTGCCGGCGTTGCACATTTGCCGCCTGTGTCGCCCAGCAAGATCATCGCGGTTCACATCTCGTACAGTTCGCGCAGCATCGAGACGCGCAACAAGCCGCGACCGACCGATGCGCCGACCTATTTTACGAAGCCGCCCACCGCGTTGAACGGGCACGACGGGCAGATCCTCAAACCCGCCGATTGCAGGTATCTGAACTACGAGGGCGAATATGCCGTCGTGATCGGCAAGACCTGCCGCAATGTATTGCCTGATGAAGCGTGGGATTACATCGAAGGTTTCTGTCCCGCGCTTGATATGGGCCTGCAGGACTTCCGCGACACGGATCAAGGGTCGATGCTGCGCGTGAAGGGCGCGGATACGCTGCTGCCGATCGGGCCTGGACTCGTGCGGGGCGTGAATCTCCTGGAGCAGACGCTGCGTACCTACCGCAACGGGCTCGTCGTGCAGGAAGCGCGGATCGGCGAGGAAACGATCTGGGGCCCCCACTACGTGATCGCCGATATCGCGCGCCACATCACGCTGTTGCCGGGCGACGCGATCTTGATGGGTACACCTTGTCATTCCCGTTCGGTGGATCCCGGCGATTATGTGGAGTGCGAAATCACCGGCGTGGGGCGGCTTGGCGGATGGGTGGAGGCGCTTGAGGCGCCGCGTGCCAGTGCACTGGGAGTAGGCCATCAACCGACCGATAGCGCGGAGGTGCGCCGCGTCGCGCTCGGTTTCGACGAGCGGGTCCCCGAGTGGCTCAAGGCCAACTACCGGGAAGCGGCTGCGCGCAAGCGCGGCTGAAGTGAATCTACATTCGGGAATGAACGTGAAAATTTGCATTGTGGGTGCCGGCGCGATCGGCGGGTTGATCGGTGTGCATCTGGCGGCGGCCGGCCGTGCCGACGTGAGCGTGCTTGCGCGAGGAGCGGCGCTGGCTGCGCTGCAAGCGCATGGCTGGCGGGTTCGCCATGCCGGCGCCGAGACGCACGCGCGAGTGCGAGCCGAGAATGATGCCCGCAGTCTTGGCGTACAGGATGTCGTCGTCATTGCGGTAAAGGGTCAGGCGCTGCCGGAACTGATGCCGCGGCTCGCGCCGTTGATCGGCCCTGAAACGCTCGTCATGCCCGCGATGAACGGCGTGCCCTGGTGGTTCTGTCATGGCGTCGCGGGTTTCGAGCATCGTCCTCTGCGATCGGTCGACCCGGACGGCGTGTTATCGGCGAGTGTGCGCGACGAGCAGATTGTCGGCTGCGTGGTGCACGCAAGCGCGTCGACGGCGCAGCCCGGAGTCGTTGAGCACAGGATGGGGCGTGGCCTCATCGTCGGTGCGGCGCAAGGCGGACACAGCCCGCGGGTTGCGGAGGCGGTCGATGTGCTGCGCGGCGCGGGCTTTGACGTCACGCATTCGGACAATATCCGGCGTGACATCTGGTACAAGCTATGGGGGAACATGACGATCAACCCCATTTCCGCGATCACCGGCGCAACGACGGACCGTGTGCTCGCCGATCCGCTCGTCCAGGCGTTTTGCTCGGCCGCGATGGTCGAGGCGGCTGCGATCGGCGCGCGGATTGGCTGCACGATCGAGCAGACGCCGCAGGACCGTCATGCGATTACCGCGAAGCTTGGCGCATTTCGGACCTCGATGCTTCAGGACGTCGAAGCGGGCCGCACGATCGAACTCGATAGCCTCGTCGCGGTGGTGCAGGAGATCGGACGTGGACTGGAGATTGCGACGCCGAACATCGACGCGCTGCTCGGCCTGTCCCGGCTCTTTGCGCGGGTGCATGGCCTTTATCCGGAGGCAGTCTGATTTGACCGGTCGTGACTTGGCATGGATCGCACGGGTAATATCATGGATTCAGACGCGCAGCCGACTATGCCAAACATCGAATTGAAACTGGCGGGAACACCAGACCATCAACGCATCGTGAACCTGATGCAGTTCTATAACTACGACTTCAGCGAATGGATTCCGCTTCCGTTCGCCGAAGACGGCTTCTTTGCGCTTCGCCCTAAGCTCGACTATTTAGCGAGCGCCACAACGTCTCCGTTTCTCGTACTCGTGGATGGAGAGGTCGCCGGTTTCGTCATCGTCGATGACGAGGTTCATGCTGAAGGGGCGAGGCACAACATTGGCTACTTCTTCGTGTCGCGGCGTTTTCGCGGTCTCGGCGTGGGCAAGCAGGTCGTGTCCGACCTGCTGACCCGATTCCCCGGCGCGTGGCAGATATGGCACGTCAAGGAAAATCTGGGCGCGGCTGCCTTTTGGGCAAAGGTGATCCCGCTGGTGTCCGAGGGCGACTATGCCGTTCACGACTTGTACATCGAAGATTGCAACGCGATCCTGTATCGGTTTGACCGGTGAGATACCCGATCTCCGTTGCTGCTCAAACCAGCCATCCCAGCAATAGCGCTTTCGTCGCCGCATGGGTCTTGTTTCTTGCGTCCAGTTTGACGACCGCGTTCTGTAGATGAAACTTGACGGTCCGCTCGGCTGTGCCGAGGATCTGGCCGATTTCGAACGCGGTCTTGCCATCAGCGGTCCATGTCAGCACCTCGCGCTCACGCGACGTCAAGCGGTCCGCCGTCAATGCGATCGGCGGGGCGCCTGCGAGCAGCGGCATCAGGTGCAAATGGGCAGCCTCGGCGAGCGCTGCACATACCGCCCGTCGGCTCCGCACTTCGGCTAGCGTGATGGGTTCCGTTTCGCGCACGAGACTCAGCAGGCCGAGATTCGACGAGCAATCGTAGCTCGCTTGCGCCCAGCCGTACCGCAGACCGAAGCTCACCGCTTCATCCCAGAACTGCAATTCTTCGGATTCCTCTTTAGCTTGCCAGATGACTGGTTGCTTCGCTCGGGCGGCGCGGCGTACAGACGGGTCTCGCGCCGCGTAGCCGCGTTCGATATAACGCTGCTGCCACGCCACCGGGTAATTGCTCAGGATTTGCACCTCGGGCCGCGCCAGCGGCATCGCGCTGCGCCGCCCATACGTGCAGTAGGGAAAGCCTAGCGCCGCGGCTGCATTCTTGATTACCGCAAACGCGTCTTCGGCGTTTTGCTGGTGCTGCAACTGCTCGAAAACCTCATCCAGCGTGTCCATGTTGTATCTCTCGTAGAGCACGGCTGCGGCTCTCAACGCAAGCGGCGTTCGACGATGCCGGCCGTGGGCCTGTCCTAAAGGACAGTTTTGTTGTAGTGGAAATACGTGTTCAATCTGCTACCTGTGAGTGATGCGGCGCCCTCCTTCTTTAACCGTCTGCCGGAGATATGGAATGCTGGGATTCAAGTCTGTACGCGACATCGTACGGGTCGACGATCTGCTCGCCGGCGAACTGCCGCTCCTGATGGGTGCGGGACCCGTGCCGCTTGCCGATTCCGTCGCCCGCGCGAACACGCTGATGATCAATCACCTCGGCAGCACGATGGATACCGTGCTGGAGCAGGTTATGCAGATGGGGGCATATCTGTTCCAGAGTTCCGACGCAACGATTCTCGGCGTGGCGGGCCCCGCTTCGGCGGGCCTCGAGATGGCCGTGTCGAATCTGGTCACGCCGGCGACGCGTGTGCTGTCCGTCTGCAATGGCCACTTCGGCATGCGGATCGCGGAGATGGCTGCGCGTGCGGGGGGCGAAGTGGTCCGACTCACAACACCGCCATTTCATGCCGCCGCTGCCGACGACGTCGCTCGCGAACTGCGCCGCGGTCGCTACGGCGTGTTGACAATCTGTCACGGTGAGACTTCGCACACTGTGCATAACACCGCATTGCCGGAAATCTGCAGAATTGCGCGGGCACAAGGCTGCCTTGTTCTGGTCGATGCCGTTTGTACCCTGGGCGCGATGCCGTTCCAGATGGCGGACTGGCACATCGACGCCGCCGTCGTGGGAGGACAGAAGGCATTGGGCGCGATTCCCGGTGTGGCGCTGGTCGCGTTCTCGCCGCGCGCGTGGGCTCGCATCGAAGCGCGTCGCGAAGCCTCGGCGCACTGGTGTCTCGACGCTCGGCTCGCAGCGGATTTCTGGTTGCGGCGTGCCTATCACTATACGGCGCCGGTGCCGGGGATCCTCGCACTTCATGAAGCGCTGCGGCTGTATTGTGAGGAAACACCGGACGAGCGTTTCCTGCGGCACCGGCGTTGCTCTCATGCGTTGCAGGCCGGCTTGCGCGCACTCGGCCTCTCGTTCGCGGTCGAGCCAGGCGTGCGCTTGCAGACAGTGCTTGGCGTGCGTCTGCCAGACGGTGTCGATGCGCGTGCGCTGCGCGAATCGATGAGTCGCGAGTCGGGCGTCGACATATCGGGCGCGTTCGGTCTCGACATCGTGCGAATTGGGCAAATGGCCGAGCAGTGCCGTGCGCCGAATCTGCTGCGCACCTTGCGGGCGCTCGCGGCGGCCCTCGCCGAGCAGCACTGCGAGGCGGATCTCGCCGCCGCGCTTGCTGTCACGAAGCAGCTCCTTAGCGACGCAGCGTCTGGCCGCGTGCGATTGCCGCCGAATCCTCCGTCCGGCTACACGCGCATGCGGGACGCGAGCGTGCCGGCGGAGGAACCCGAGGTGCAACCCGAATAGCCGCACACAGGCACAGGTCACGCCGCGGCAGCGCGGGCGTGTTCGCGTGCTGCCGTCTGCTGTTGTCCACGCAACTCTCATCAGCCCCATCAGGAAACGCCTCATGACAGATTTTCCCGAGAAGTCGCCCGAGCGACTCGCGCCGGCGCGTACCTTTGCGTTTGCCGGAATCCGGCCAAGCGTCAGCGGCAGCGTGGCACGTACGCGTGCCCCGCAGGTTTTCGAAACCGAATACGAAGCCCATGCCCATACATATGGTCAGTTGCTCTTCGCGCGCAGCGGGGTCCTGGTGCTGGACGTCGCGGGTACGCGCTGGATTGCGCCGCCCATGCGCGCAATCTGGATTCCGCCACAGGTGGTGCATGCGCTGCGCGTGGTCGGTAACGCAGAGCTCTGTTCGCTTTACTTCGGCGCCACGCTGTGCGTGTCGTTACCGTGGCAGGTCTGCGCGGTCAAGGTCTCGCCGTTGCTGCGAGAACTCGCGCCGCGCGTCTACGATGAGATTCTCGACTCCGGTACACCAGGCGAGAACGCATGCGCTGTGCTGATCGCCCAGGAACTGCAGATGCTGTCGCAGACGCCGCTCAGCCTGCCGATGCCCGAGGACCGCCGGCTCGTCAAGCTGTGCGAGCGCTTGCAGCGCGAACCGCATTGCGAGCAGCCGCTCGATTCGCTCGCTCGCGACGTGGCCTTAAGCCCGCGACATCTGGCTCGTCTCTTTCGCAGCGAGACCGGCATGAGCGTTGCGGCATGGCGTCAGCAGCTTCGTATGTCGATGTCGCTTGTGCTTCTGGCGAGCGGCGGCCGGGTCACCCAGGCGGCGCATCAGGTCGGCTATCGCAGCGCCACGACTTACGCGGCGACGTTCAGGCGCACCTTCGGCGTGTCGCCGAGCCAGTACTTCGACACGCCGAACGGCTCGCCGGGCTGATCGCATTGCACGCTGCCCGTCGCGCGGCGTATCCATCCTGCACTTCGGGCGGCGTGTCTTGCGCCGGGTCGGCCCCGACCCCGGCGCACGCGGACTCAGTCGCGCCGCACGCGCTCGAATGCGTGCTCGATTGCCGCGACGATCATGTCCACTTGAGCGCGGTCGATGATCAGCGGCGGTGCGATTGCGAGCCGGTTGCCGAGCGAGCGAATCAGCACGCCTGCTTCGCGCGTGGCTTCCGCCAGCGCGGCGCCGTAGCCGTCTGCGGGATCGATCGGCTCGCGCGTTTCCTTGCTTTTCACCAGATCGATGCCGACTAGCAGCCCCTTGCCCCGCACGTCGCCGACCACGGGGTAACGATCCACCAGCGGCTGCAGGCGTTCGAGCAGATATGCGCCTTGCTGCGCGGCATTGGCCGTGAGATTTTCGTCAATCACGATCTGCAGGTTCGCAAGCGCCGCTGCACAGACGATGGGGTGACCCGCGTAGGTGTAGCCGTGCATCAGCGTGCCCGCAGCGCCGGGATTCCCGGCGAACGCTTCCTCGATACGCCGGTTGACAAGCGTTGCACCCAGCGGCAGGTATCCCGAGGACACTCCTTTCGCAAAGCACATGATGTCCGGCGCGACGCCCCAGCCGCGACTGCCGAACAGCGTGCCGGTGCGCCCGAAGCCGGTCACGACTTCATCGGCGATCAACAGCACACCGTGGCGGTTGCAGACTTCCCGCACGAGCGGCCAGTAGTTCGCGGGCGGCACGATGATGCCGCCGGTAGCCTGCACCGGTTCCGCGATGAACGCCGCAACCGTGCCGGGGCCCTGAAACACAATCTCACGCTCGAGCAGCGCGGCGCATGTACGCCCCAACTCCTCGGGATCGTGTGTGAACGGGTTGCGGTAGATCCACGGCGTCTCGACGTGAAAGCAGCCGGCGAGCACCGGCTCGTAGTTGCGCCGGTACGCGGTGTTGCCGGTCACCGAACTGCCGCCGAAGTGCGAACCGTGATAACTCTGCTTCAACGAGATGAACTTGGTGCGCTCGGGTTCTCCGGCGACCTTCCAGTATTGCCGCGCGATCATCAACGCGGCCTCGACCGCGTCCGATCCGCCGGAACCGAAGATCACGCGCCGCATGTCCTCGGGTTCGAGCATCCCAACCAGACGCGCCGACAGTTCTTCTGCGCGCGGATGGCTGAAACCGGCGAAGACCGGGTGGTACTCGAGCTCGTCGAGTTGGCGCAGGATCGCCTCCTTGATCTCCCGGCGGCCGTGTCCGACATACACGTTAAAGAGCGATGCAACCGCATCCAGCAATGGCCGGCCGGTGTCGTCGTAGAGAAAACAGCCTTCGCCGCGAACGATCCGCACGGGCTTTCCCGTTGCCGCTGCGACCGGATGCTGGCGCGGATGCCAGAAGCGTGATTCCTTGTAAGCCATGATTGGACTCCAGTGAGGGGGGCAAGCGATCGGCCGGTTAGACCGCCGGTGCAAGCGCCGGCCGCCAGTCGGGTTGCGCTTCGAGGCGGGCATCGAGCTCGCGCAGCGGCGCTTCGGGGGCATCCAGCGCGGCCTGGGCGAGTGCCAGAAACCGCGTGACGTGTGCGTTCAGATCGGCACGCCGGTAGTACTGCGGGCTGGCATCGAAATCGAAGCGCAGCGGCTCGCCGTTGCGACGGTCGGTCAGATTCACCATGAAGTCGTCGGTGATACCGACGGCCAGGTTGTGCGACGTGGCCCGGCTTGCGGCGAAGGCCAGGTCGTAGTCGAACGACATGATGTTGATCTCGGTGCCGAACACGCCTTGCCCATTGTCGAGCGACACCAGTTCACGGTGCAGGTCGCCCATGCGGTAGCGTTGATGCCGACGCAACGCGGTCATCTCCTGATTCGCTTGCCGGCACAGTTCGTCGAGCGTGTTCGAAGGTTCGACCGACAGGCGCAGCGGCAGCATGTTCGCCGTCTCGCAGGGCGTGCGCCGCTCGCGCGACGACGCACGCGCCATGGCGGTCACGGCGAGCACTACGTCGTGTGCGCCGGTTTGCAGATGAATGTAGGCGGCCGTCAGCGCAGTAATCAGTTGAGGGACCGTCGACTTGAACAGATCCTTCGCTACGGTCTCAATGCGCGCGTGCTGGCCGGGTTGCGCGTAGCGGGTCTCGCGCATGTCCGGCAGCGAGTCGCGCTCGGGCAACAGCGCCGGGCCGGCGAGCGTGGTGGTGCGAGGGTGGTCCGCGAAACGGCTCAGCCAATAGCGGCGATCCTCGGTGTACTGCGCGGAGTCGCGATACGAGCGCTCGTCTTCCATGAGCGCTTCGAGCGACGCGAAGCGGCAGGGCGGTGTCGGCAAGCCGGCGTACAGCGCGCTGTAGACCTCGGCGACGCGCGTGGCAAGCAGACTGCACGAGTAGCCGTCGACGACGATGTGCGCGTAGCCCTGATACCAGTAGTACCGGTTGTCGTCGAGCTTGAAAAGGATGTACGCGAAAAACGGCCCATGCTCCAGTTCGATTGTGCGCGAGTAATGATCGCGCATCTGTGCAAGCGCCTGTGAGTGTGCATCGTGCACGCCGCTCAGATCCCGATACAGCAACGCCCAGTTCGCGCCGACCGTATCGTCGACGATGCGCACCGGCCCGTCGACGGCCTCGGCAAAGCGTACGGTATGCAGCGTCTCGGCCTCGTCGATGACCTGCCGCAGCGCGCGTTCGAAGCGTTGCTGATCGAGCGGTCCGCGAATATCGAGGTATTCGGCCGCGTAAATGTTGGTCGAGGGCACCGCGTAAGCCTGCGCAGCTTCCCAGAAATCGAGTTGCGGCGCGGAAAGCGGTAATTTCCTGATTGAGCCACTCATATTTCTCTCCTGTGGATTATTACTTTGTACTCGCGAGATCTTCTGGATTCTGATTTGTAAAATCAATCAGGGGGTCACAAAAATACCATTTATAGGTTTGCGTGATTCGCAACACGGGATTTTGGTGGGCACATGCTAGTCATGCGTGGAATATGCTGTCAAGCACGGTAAGGATTATGTTGATTGGCCTGAAAGCCTTATCTGTAAAGGAATGCGGTCGATTCGATTAAAACTTGACCAGAAATAATATGAGAATGTCCGATTTGAATAGGCGACGTTCAGTTTTGGCAATTAATATTGCCGTGCGTGCTGGAATTGTTCTGTTTCAAAACGGGACTGCTGCCGCAATATCCGTAGGCTGAAATATCCGTGTCAACTGTGTCGCGCCGGCGATGGCGACGGCACAGCCTCTCCATATGCTCTTATCGAGGAACCTCATCGTGAATCAAATCGACTTGTTGGAAGCGAAGATCAAGGAGCAGCACGCCAGGCTCACACACCATCCGGTATTCAGCTCGATTCGCACCATCGAGGAATTGCGGACCTTCATGGAGTGGCACGTGTTCGCTGTGTGGGACTTCATGTCGCTCGTCAAGCGTCTGCAGCTCGACTTCACCACCGTTGCCGTGCCGTGGATCGCACCGCGCAATATCAACGCCGCGCGCCTGATCAACGAAATCGTGCTGGGCGAAGAGACGGACGAAACGCCGCGCGGATACATGAGCCACTTCGATCTGTATCTGCACGCAATGCGCGACGTCGGTGCGTCGACCGGCAGCATCGAACACCTGATCTCGCTGCTGCGCTCGGGTTTCACCGTGTCGGCTGCGCTGTCGACGGTCGCGCCGCCGGCTCCCGTCCGGCAGTTCGTCACGGCAACGATGGCAACGTGTTTCGACGGCAAGACGCATCAGGTTCTCGGCAACTTTTTCTATGGCCGCGAGAACGTGATTCCTGACATGTTCCGCACGCTGCTCGACGAATGGAAGATCGACCGCACCTCGACGCCGCTGCTGACCTATTACCTCGACCGGCATATCGAAGTCGATTCGGGTGAACACGGTCCTGCGGCGCAGGCCATGATCCGCGAAGCTGCGGGCGACGATCCGGGCAAACTGCAACAGGCGCTCGAGGCGGGCATTGCCGCAATCGACGAGCGCCTGCAGCTCTGGGACGGTCTGCTTGCCCATCTCAACCAGACACGCAAGACGGTGGCCGCATGAACGTCAAGCTCGCAGAACGCATTCTGGATGTGGCGGACATCCACTGGGAGCATCCGCGCCATTTCGATCATGGGATCGATCAGCTGGTGGTCGTCGATACGCTGGACGAACGCGCGAAGCGTGGCATGCGTACCCGGCTCGTGCGCTTCGCGCCGGGCGCCGCGACACGCGTGCCGTTCCTGCACGACTATCACGAGGAGGTCTACCTTGTGAGTGGCGATCAGAGCCGCCTCGACGTGGCAACGTTTGAGCGTCGCGACACGCACCTGACGGGCACTTACTTTGTCCGGCCGGCCGGCACCGAACACGGACCGTTCAGCAGCGAAGCAGGTTGCGTGCTGCTCGAGATCCATTACTACGACGCGTAGGAACGATTGCGATGATGACATTGCAGAGTTACAAGAGTCACGCCGAGTCGTGGGAGCAGCGTGCAACGATCCGCTCGCGCCCCCGGCGTATCGTCGAGGACGACGGTTTGCACTACTACCCGCTCGAGCGTCAACCGCTATGCGCGCATCCGGCGATCGTCGATGCGGGCGACGCCGTGCGGGACTTCATCCTGTTGCAGAGCTTCTACAAGTACATCAACGACGTCATCATCTTCGAAACGGAGATCGTCAACGCGACCGCGCTTAAGATCGCCCGCGGCCGCTTCGCCCACGATTTCCCGTTTGCCTGCAGGCATGATGCGATGTCCGTGGTCATCGACGAGGATTATCACGCGTACGTTGCGATGGACTATCTGCGCCAGGTCGAAGTGCATACCGGTGTCGCCGCGCTTGCGGCGAACCACGAGATCGAGCTGTCGCGCGCCATCCCGCGCGCATTGGAACGCGTCGCGCCGCCGTACCGCGACGGCATGGAACTGCTCGCCGTCGCGATCTCGGAGAACACGGTGACCGCCGAAGTCGCGGCGTTTTCGCGCGACACGACGTTAAAGCGCTCGGTCAAGGGCGTCATGTCCGATCACCTCGCGGACGAGGGGCGCCACTCGGTGTTCTGGATCAACCTCGTGAAGCTTTACTGGAGCGAGATCGACGAAGCGGCGCGCAGCGCGCTCGGCGAAACACTGCCGGTCTTCCTGAAGGAGTACCTGAGCGCCGAACTGCAGCTCGCATTTGACCGCCGTCTGATCGACGCACTGGATCTGCCCGCGGCCATGCGACGCGAGATCGCGGGCGACATGGTCGGCGCCTATCCGATCACGAGCCAGCATCCGATGATCGTCAATATCCGCAATTTCTTCAAACTGAGCGGGCTGCTCGATCATGCGCCGACCCGTGCGGCGCTGGCGAGCGTTCTATGACGGTGAAGCCATGAAAGCGATAACGATTGCGATCAGCGGCCAGACGCCGCTGGCGGCCAGTATCGCGGCCGAACTCCATGAGATCGGGCATACGGTTAGCGTTGCCGATAACCAGGCCGGTCCGCTGCGCGATGTGGCCGATGCACTGGGCCTTGCTGCGTCGCCGGACTGCGCCGCTTCGGCGCCGGTCGCGTGGCGGATTGTCTGCGAGGCCCATGCTGCCGATGGATGCGATACCCGCGACGCAGCGGCACGCGTGCTCCGTTTTGTCGCGCTTGCGGAGCAGGTTCCGCCGCAGCGCGTGCGGCTCGAATGGCATCTGCTGCATGCGCCGGATGACTGGCGCGTCGCGGCCACGCAGACTGTCGAGTTCGATGCGCCGGTATGCGGCGCCGATCTGGTCGGCGAGATCGAGCATGGCGCGCTGCAGTTGCTCACCGATGTGGTCAACCGCATTGCGCGCGACCTGTTCGACGATACGCCGCATCCACCCGTCGACAACGGCTATGCGCAGCCGCTCGATCTCATCGCGCTCGCGCGCTGGCATGCGTCGAATGAGACGCACCGTCACTACGCGTGCGAGCCGTCGTTGCCGGAGATGGTAGCGCGGGCCGCTCAGGCCACACCTGGCGCGACTGCCTTGATCGACGCGGACGATTCGCTCGACTACCAGGCTCTGCTGACACGCGCGGCGCGCTTCGCCCATGCGCTGCACTCCGGCTCGCATGGCGTGCCGCCGAAGGTCGTGGCGGTGTGCCTGCCGAAGTCAGCGGCACTCTATACGGCGATGCTCGGCATCCTCGGCTCGGGCGCCGCCTGCGTGCCGCTCGATCCGGCGTTTCCGCCGGAACGCATCCGCCTGATCCTCCAGGAATCGGGTGCACAAGGGCTGGTCAGCGACGCGTCGTTTGAGGCCGCGGCGCTCGAGGGCATGGGGATTCGCCTGATCGACGCGCCGCAGCCGAACACCGATGCCACGCTGCCGTCGCCTCTGTGGCCCATCGAGCTCGATGCGCAGCGGGCGGCGCGATGCGCGATTGCGATCTACACGTCCGGTTCAACCGGCGTGCCGAAGGGCGTGATGTTGTCGCATGGGAACCTGGTGCATTTTTGCCACTGGTACCGCGACCACTGCGCGCTGGATGCAAGCACACGCGCGCTGCAGTTTTCGACCATTGCGTTCGATGCCTCGTTGCTCGATATCTTTCCGACATGGCTCGCCGGCGGTACGCTCATTGTGCCGACGGAAACGCAGCGCCGCGAACTGGATGCGCTGCAGGCGCTGGTCGACGCGCAGCGCGTGACGCATGCTTTCCTGCCGCCCGCCCTGCTCGCCGCACTGCCCGACAGTGCATGGCCCAGCTTGCGGCATCTGGTGACGGGCGGCGACGTCTGCGATCCGGATACGATCGCCCGCTGGAGCGCAGGCCGGCAGTTCCACAATATCTACGGCCCAACCGAGTGCACGGTGCTGGCGACCACGTCGCGTCTGGAGGCAGGCAGCAATAACCGGCGAATCGGTCGGCCCATTGCGAACGTTCGCTGCTATGTGCTCGACGACAACGGCCGGCCTGTGTGCACCGGCCAGGCCGGCGAACTCCATATTGCGGGGGCGGGTGTCGGCATGGGCTACCTCGGGCAACCGGTACTCAGCGCCGAACGCTTTGTGGCCGAACCGGCGGGCGACGCGACGATGTACTGCACGGGCGACATCGTGCAATGGGACGTCGACGGTAGCCTCCTGTATATCGGCAGGCGCGACAAGCAGATCAAGATTCGCGGCTTTCGTGTCGAACTGGGGGAAGTCGAAAACGCGGTGCTGGACACGCAGTTGTATCGGCAGTGCGCGGCCATCGCCGACGAACGCAAGCGCATTCGCGTGTTCGTCGCGAAGCCTGCCCACGCAAGCGGGAATGCCGAAGCGCTGCGTACCGCGCTCGCCGCGTCATTGCCGGACTACATGATGCCGTTCGACATCGCCGAGCTGGAGATCTTGCCCGCCACGCCCAACGGCAAGATCGACCGTGCCGCGCTTGCCTGCCTGCCGTTAAGCCGCGCGTGCGCGACGGGCGGCGATGCCTGTGAGCCGCGCACGGCGACAGAACGTCATCTGCGCAACCTGTGGGCGCAATTGCTCGATCTCGATGCAGCCGAGATCGGCCGGCAGGATTCGTTTTTCGAACTGGGCGGCCACTCGCTGCTGGTCTCACGGTTGATGCTGGCGGTCAAGCGCGAACTCGCCGGCAACGCGCCGCTGGGGCGTTTCATGGAGCAGCCCACTATCGAGGCGCTCGCATCGCTGCTGACCGACGACGACCTGCAGCGGGGCGATCGCATCCCGGCACGGGTGCACGAAGACCGGCATCTGCCGCGCGATATCCAGCCGCAATCCACGCGCGATGAGGAAACGGGGCGTGGCGCCGTGCTGTTGACAGGTGCGAACGGCTTTCTCGGTACCTTCATCCTGCATGAACTGATCGCGAAAACGGACGGCCCGATCTATTGCGTCGTGCGGGCGCATAGCGTGGCCGAAGCGCATCACCGGCTCGACGATGCGGTGATCGTCAATGGCATGGAGCACCTGTGCGGCCATCCGCGCATCCGTATTCTGCTCGGCGACCTGGCGAAGCCTCGCCTCGGTCTCGCCGAAGATGTCTGGCAACGACTGGCCGGCGAGATTGGCACGATCTATCACAACGGCGCGCACGTCAATCACGTCTACGACTACCCGTTCCTCTACGACGAGAATGTCGGCTCGACGCTCGCGTTGCTGCGTCTCGCCTGCGAAGGACGCCGCAAGGCGTTGCATTACATATCGACGCTCTCGGCAGCCAGCACAATCGATGCGCGTGGCAACGTGCTCGAAGCGCCGCCGGGGACGAATGCACCCGTGTTCGTCAATAACGGGTACAACCTGACCAAGTGGGTTTCGGAGCACCTCGTCTGGGAGGCGGTGCAACGCGGCATCGATGCGACGATCCTGCGGCCCGGCAATATCACCGGACATGCACAGACCGGCCTGTGCCAGCCGGGACGCAACCGCATCCTGCTGCTCGTCAAAGGCTCTGTGCAACTGGGTTTTGCGCCGGGTGGCGAGGCGCAGTTCGATTTGAGTCCGGTGGACTTTCTTGCCCGCGCGATTGTCGGCTGTACGCTCGACCCACGCCGCAGCGAGCGCGTGTTCCATCTGCACAATCCCCGGCCCCTGATATGGAACGGCTATCTGCAGGCACTCGCACGCCTTGGCTATCCGCTCGTGCTGGAGGACGCCGCGACATGGCGTAACCGTCTACTGTCGATCGACGAAGCGAACGCGCTGTTCGACGTCGTAGCGTTCTACCTCGACGATCGTCAGGACGACATCGGCGATATGTCCGTCATCGATCATGCGCGGAGTGCGGCGACGCTCGCGCGTCTCGGCATCGCCTATCCGGAGAAGGACGAACGCCTGCTCGGCCAGCACTTCCGCTATCTGATCGATTGCGGCTTCCTGCCGCCGCCTGACCCGCACACGCCCATGGTGGACCGCACCCCGCGCGCGGCCGACCCGTACGACGCCGAACCCGCGTGGTAACACCGGCGTTCGTCGCCGCGCGAAGCTGGGCGCGATGTTTTTCCCTTGCTACCGATGTCCATTACTTACCGAGGAGATACCATGCTGCAAAAAGCCAATCCCGCGCTGCATCCCGCCACTCTGATTTACGCACCGGCTACACCGATCCTGACGGGCCGTGCCGAACTCGACGTCTCCGCACGTGCCGCATGGCAGGTGGTCGGCGATTTTGCCGGCTTTGCCCAATTCATCACGGGGCTCGAACGCACCGAGATGACGGGTAGCGGCGTGCGCTCGCTGCGCAAGAAGCTGTTTGCCGACGGCAGCATCGTTGTCGAGCAATTGAACACGCACGACGACGACGCCATGGTGATGACGTGGAGCCTGATTTACACGACATTCGATATCGGCAACCTGTGGGCCTCGATGCGTGCCGAGCCGCGCGGCGAAAACACGTGCACGGTGACGTGGGACATCGCGGGCGAGCCGTGGGCGGGCGGTACCGGCAGCCAGCCCGAATTCGAAGCGTTCGTGACGGGCTTCCTCGACATGGCCATGACGAATCTGCGCAACCTGTTCAACACCAGGTAAGCGTTGCGATCCGTGACGGCGAGTGCTTTGCGCGCGCCGTCACGACGTTTCCGTCAGATCGCGCGCGCTGTGGCGCAGACGAGGGGACGCGGTCTCACGGGGCGAGCTCGCTGACAGCGCAAGGCGCAACTGCGTCTTCATGAAATCGATCCACGCGCGAATCTTCGCATCGAGATACCGGCGCGAGGCATAGACCAGAAAAACCTCGATGCTGTTGAGGCGATATCTGGGAAGCACACGCACCAGCGCGCCCGACTGCAGATCGTCGGCCACCACGAAGTGCGGCAGCAGGCCGATTCCCATTCCTGCCTTGACCGCGATTGCGAGCGATGCGCCGACGTCGACCGTGAACGCGGGATCGAGCGTCACGATCTCGCAACCCGTTTCGCTTTCGAACTTCCAGATCCTGTCCTCATAGGCCGGCGCCACCAGTTGCAGGCAGCGGTGCTGTTCGAGCGCGGCGGGCACTTGCGGCAAGCCGTGTTCGGCAATGTACGCCGGCGCTGCGCACAGTATGCTATCCATGCGCCCTACGCTGATCGCGATCAGATCGGACGAACGCAGGCTGTCCATCGCGACCAGCGCAACGTCGTAGCCGTCGCGAATCAGGTCGGGCATCTTCGGCGCCAGCGTGAGATCGACGCTGACGTTGTTGTAGCGTGCCTGAAATTGCGCGGCGAGCGGAATCACGAAGTGGTTCGCGAGACTCGCGCTGCAGTGCACGCGCAAGCGGCCGCGCGGATGCAGAACCGAACCCTTCGCTTCGCGTTCCGACGCATCCAGCGCATGCAAAATTTCGCGCGTGCGGATGCGGTACTGCTCGCCGGCCTCGGTCAGAGCCATTGAACGCGTGGTGCGATTCAGCAGACGCGTACCGAGATGGTTTTCCAGCCATGTGACCGCCCGGCTGACCTGCGGCGCCGAGAGTCTAAGCTGTTCCGCGGTAGTGGTGAAACTGCCGGCGTCGGTCAAGGCGACGAAGACCCGCATGCATTGAATCAGATCCATGATGGTGCGATCGCACGGGCGTCGTGCACGGCGCGTCGCTCAGTGTGTTGGTTGTCCCACTGTAGCGTTGATCGGCGCGACATCGCGCGCGCAAATGGTCCAGTGGTCGTCGCGAAACGGACAGCGTGCGAGGGGGCGTGGTGTCTCGTCAGGACTTGCGGAAATATTCGCTCGGCGGCACGCCGAGCGCCTTGCGAAACATGGCGGCAAACGCGCTCGGGCTCTCGTAGCCATGCTCGAGTGCGAGCTCGAGAATCGACGCGCCGGCCGCGAGGCGCGGCAGGCTCAGCAGCAATCGCGCATGCCGGCACCATGCGCCCTGGGTCATGCCGGTTTCGCGCCTGAAGGTGCGCGCCAGCGTGCGCTCGTTCATATGCGCCTCGTCCGCCCAATGTGCGAGCGTCACCTGCAGCGAAGGTTGATTGATCAACTGCGTGCACAACTCGACCAGCGCGGGATGCCGCGGCATGGGCACGTGCAGCGATAAGGCCGGTGCGATCTCAATCTCGTCGAGGATCAACCCCATGATGCGGTGCGCGCGCGGGCTATTGGCCGCGTACTCGTCTATTTTGGCCGCCGTCACGATCAATTCGCGCAGCAGCGTACTCACGCCGATGACGCGGCACGCATCCGGCAAGCCGGCGCGCACGCCCGGCTCCACGAAGACGGTGCGCATCTGCACTTCGCCGGCGGTTTGAATTTCGTGCCGCGTGCCTCCCGGCACCCACACCGCGCGCCCGGTCGGCACGACCCAACTGCCGCCTTCCGAGCACACGATCATCACACCGGAGATGGCGTGAATCAGTTGCCCCTGCCGGTGCGAGTGCAGGGGGAATGCGGTGCGCGCCGGAGGATCGGTGGCGATGACCGCGACGAGGGAGGCTTGCTCCATCAGATCGATGTCCGTCGAAGGGAAGTCCATTTTGCGACGATGAATGATGATTCTGCGCGAGATTAACCGGAGACGTCACATTAACATTGCCGCCATCTCCTGTCCGAACCGCATGGCAATCGATGGCACATTTCCGCTCATGGCGTTCCTTCAAACCGGCTGTACGACACCTTGGCGATGCGCTGCGCATGACGTGCCTCGGCGTGCTCGCGAGCGTGGCGACAGGCTGCACAGTCGGCGCGCCATACCGCGAACCGGCCGTACTGGATGCCGCGAGCCGGCCGTTCGTGTCTACCACGGCAGCGCGGGTCTCGACCGACCCCGCCGCGGACCGGTGGTGGCAGCTCTATCGCGATCCGGTGCTGAACGGCCTCGTTGAGGAGGCGCTCTCGCAGAACCGGGATCTGGCCGTCGCGGCAGCGCATCTGGAACGTGCACAAGCGGTATTGAATGAAGCGGGCGCGGCTCGCTTGCCCGATACGGCGGTCGCGTTAGGCGGCAACTACGGCAAGCAGGGTTCCGACCAGATCGTCGCCGCGGCGGATCACCGAAGCGCGCCAACACGTTGGGCCTATGCGCCATCGCTGGCGATCTCCTGGGAAGTCGACCTGTGGGGTCGAGTGCGCCAGCTGGTTGCCTCCGCGCAGGCCGACGCCGACGCCACGCAGGCCGCCCGCGACGCGCTGCGGGTCGCCGTCGCCGCCGGGACGACGGACGCCTATGCGCATGCCTGCAGCTATGGCGAGCAGATCGAGGTTGCGCAACGCTCGCTTGCGATCGCTGACCGCGTGGCTCAACTGACACAGCTTCAGCGTGCGCAAGGGCTCGTCTCGGAACTCGAGGTGGTGCGTGCGCAGGCGTTTGTCGACGACACGCGCGCCACGCTGCCTACCCTGCAGGGCAAGCGGCGGGCAGCCCTGTACGAGCTCGCCGTGCTGACCGGTCGCGCGCCGGCGGATTTTCCCGAGCAAGCCGCGCAGTGTGTCGCCGCACCGGTGATCGCCACGCCGTTCCCGGTTGGCGACGGAGCTGCGCTTCTCAAGCGTCGTCCCGACTTACGTGAGGCCGAACGGCATCTTGCCGCGGCCAGCGCGCGGGTTGGGGTTGCGACCGCGGAGTTGTATCCGTCGGTGGTGCTCGGCGGTTCGGTGAACTGGCTGTCGACGAGCGGCAGTCTTGCCTCGCTCGGTAACGAATATGCCGTAGCGTGGGGTATCGGCCCGCTGATTAGCTGGCATTTCCCGAACATGGCGGTAAGCCGCGCGAAGCTCGCACAGGCGCAAGCCGACAGCGCCGCGGCGCTCGCGTCGTTCGACGCGAGCGTCTTGAACGCGCTGAAGGAAACCGAACAGGCGCTCACGTTGTACGGCGCGGAGTGGGACCGGCATCGCGCGCTGCAGCAGGCACGCGAGCAACATGCCCGCGCGTTCGATCTGGCCGAGCTGAACTACAAAGCCGGTGCGCTTGATTTCCTCGATGTGCTCGATGCCGAGCGCGAACTAGTCACGACCGACGCTGCGCTTGCTGCGTCGACGGAGCAGATTTCGTCCGACCAGATCGCCGTATTCAAGGCGTTGGGCGGTGGCTGGCAGCGTTGAAGCGGCCCGCAACACAGGTTGGGTTATCCGTCATCTTCATTCAGGGTTCCTTTTATGAGCACCACTGTCGTTCCGGGAAAGCGCGCGATACCCGGCAGAAAACACTGGCTCGCGGCCGGCGCCGCGATCGTCGCCGTGGTGGCGGTCGTAGCGGGCGTCCGCTGGTGGACCGTCGGGCGTTTTATCGAAAGCACCGATGACGCGTATGTGCGCGCCGACGTTGTGACGCTGAGCTCGCACGTGCCGGGCTATGTCAGCACGGTGGCGGTCGAAGACAACCAGAAAGTGCAGGCCGGCGACGTGCTGGTGCGCATCGACGACCGCGACTACCAGGCGAAAGTGACGCGTGCAGAAGCGGCGGTCGATGCCGCGTTAGCGACGATTCGCGCCGAGGAAGCGGGCGTCGCGAGTCTCGACGCGCAGACCACCCAGCAAGGCAGCCTGATTGCGCAAGCGCAGGCCGACGCAAGCGGCGCCAAGGCGGACGCGGTGCGCCGCGACGCAGATGCGGCTCGCTACCGCGAGTTGTATGCGCAACAGGCATCGAGCGGACAACGCTGGGAGCAGGCGCAGGCCGATGCGCTAAAAGCGGATGCGGCGTTGGCGAAGGCGAGCGCCGCTGTAGAGACGCAGCGCGACCAACAGGACGTATTGCGCAAGCGCCGCGGGCAGAGCCTCGCTGCGATCGAGCAGGCGAAGGCGCAGTTGAGCGAGGCGCGCGCCGCCCTCGCCCTTGCGCAGATCGATCTGCAAAACACGGTGATCCGCGCGCCGCGCGCCGGCGAGGTCGGCCAACGCACCGTGCGGGCAGGACAGTATGTCGAGACCGGCATGCCGCTGCTGGCCGTGGTGCCGCTCGACGACGTGTACGTCGTGGCCAATTTCAAGGAAACCCAGCTCGGCGACATGCAGCCGGGCCAGCCCGTCGAAATCGATGTCGACGCGTATTCGGGCCGTACGCTGCACGGCAAGGTGACCAGCATTGCGCCGGGTTCAGGCGCCGAGTTTGCGCTGCTGCCGCCGGACAACGCGACCGGTAACTTCACGAAAGTCGTGCAACGCGTGCCCGTCAAGATTCACGTGGACGCGTCACGTGCGGATGCTGTTAGGCTGCGCGCAGGCTTGTCCGTCGTCGTCAAGGTCGATACGCGCGGCGCGAACGGCGCGCTGCCATCATGACGCCCGGCAAGATGGCAGTCACACCTTCTGAAAGCGTCTCGCTTCGCACATGGATCGTCGTGCTTGGCGGCGTATTCGGCTGCTTCATGGCCGGCATGAATGTCCACGTGACCAACGCATCGCTGCCCGACATTCGCGGCTCGCTCGGCGCCAGCTTCGAAGAAGGCTCATGGATCACAACCGCCTATCTGGTGGCGGAAATCATCGTTATTCCGCTGACCGGCTGGCTGGTGCAGGTGTTTACGATACGCCGCGTGCTTCTGGTGGGCGCAAGCGGCTTCCTCGTGTTTTCGCTTGCGTGCTCGCTCGCCCCCAGCATCGGCGCCATGATCGTGGCGCGCGCCCTCCAGGGCGCGTTTGGTGGTGTGCTGATTCCCCTCTCGTTCCAGCTTATCGTCACCGAATTGCCAAGCTCGCGACATCCGCTCGGCATGGCGCTCTTCGCGATCGCCAACAACGTCGCGCAGGCCGCCGGCCCCTCCATGGGCGGCTACCTGACCGATATGTATTCGTGGCGCTGGATTTTCTATCTGCAGATTCCGCCGACGCTTGTGCTGCTCGCTGCAATCGGCTGGTCGATCAAGCCGCTGCCGATGAATCTCGCGAAGTTGCGTAACGCGGACTGGTTGGGTATCGGAACGATGGCGGTCGGCCTGAGCGCGCTGCAGATCGCGCTCGAAGAAGGCGGGCGCAAAGACTGGTTCTCCTCGACGTTTATCGTCGACACGATGATCGTCGCGGTAGCGGGGCTCGCCGCGTTCGCGATCATCCAGTTACGCCGGGCGGATCCCTTCATCAATCTGCGGCTGCTGGGACGCTACAACTTCGGCATCGCGAGCCTGATGCAGTTTCTGTTCGGCGCCGTCGTGTTCGGTGTGGTGTTCCTCGTGCCTAACTATTTCGCACAACTGCAGGGTTATAGCGCGCGTGATATCGGCCTTGCGATGATTCCCTACGGGCTTGTGCAGTTCGTGATGTCGTTCCTGACGCCGCCGCTGATGCGCCGCACCAGCGCGCGTACGACGATCATTCTCGGCTTCGCGCTGGTCGCGGCGGGTTGCCTGATGAACATCCATCTCGATGCGGACGCTGCCGGGAATGTCGTCATACCGTCGTTGATCGTGCGTGGCGTCGGCCAGTCGCTGGTGGTGATCGCGCTGTCCGTGATGGCCGTCGACGGCCTGGAACGAAGCCAGCTCGGCTCCGCTTCCGGGCTGTTCACCATGGTGCGCAACGTAGGCGGCGCGATTGGCATTGCGGTGGCGAGCCAGATCGTGGTGGAGCGTGAGAAATTACACGCGATGCGGATCGGCGAATCGGTCACACCGTTCTCGCCGGCGTTTCAGGAGCGCGTCGCCGATCTCGTGCGGCTGCTGACACGCAGTCACCTGGCGAGAGCCGACGCGCTGCCGAAGAGCGATTTGAGTGGCGTACGCGAACTGGCGCTCGGCATCATCAATCAGACCGTCGGACGCGAGGCGCTATTGATGGCCTATAGCGACACGTTCCTGATTGCGGGCGTCGCGATGCTCGGATGCACACTTGCAGCGTTCGTGCTGCGTACGACCCGGCAGATCGGCTGAGCACCGCTCGACGCCCCTGACCCCCTCACACGATCAATGCTCGGCGCCGGCCTGGCGGATCGTGTCCAGTTCAGCGAGGACGGCTTCCGACAAGCTCAACTGCGCCGCCTGCATGTTTTCACGCAGATGCCCGAGCGACGACGTGCCCGGAATCAGCAGAATGTTAGGCGAGCGATGCAGCAGCCAAGCGAGCGCCACCTGCATGGGCGTCGCGCGGACCGTTTGCGCGACCGTCGACAATACCGAGGACTGGATCGGCGAGAACCCGCCGAGCGGGAAGAAGGGCACGTAGGCGATGCCCTTGGCCGCCAGTTCGTCGACCAGCGCTTCGTCCTCGCGCTGGACCAGGTTGTACTGGTTCTGCACGCACACGATCTCCGCGATGCCCTGCGCCTCGGCGACCTGGGTCGAGGTCACGTTGCTCATGCCGATATGGCGCACCAGCCCCTGACGCTGGAGTTCGGCCAGTGCCTCCACCTGTTTGGCAATTGATCCTTCAGAGGGTGCGTGGATCGAGCCCATGATCCGCATGTTGACGACGTCGATCACATCGAGGCCCAGGTTGCGGAGATTGTCGTGCACGCCGCGCTCGATATCCTTGGGCTCGGCAGCGGGGAGCCACGAACCGTCGTTGCCCCGCACCGCACCCACCTTGGTGACGATCACCAGATCGTCCGGGTACGGGTGAAGCGCCTCGCGAATGATCTGATTGGTCACATGAGGACCGTAGAAGTCGCTGGTATCGATGTGATTGACACCGGCGGCCACCGCTTCGCGCAGCACCGCGAGGGCTGCGTCGCGATCCTTGGGCGGGCCGAAAACGCCGGGTCCGGCTAGTTGCATGGCGCCATAGCCCATGCGGCGGACCGGGCGGCCGGCGAGCCTGAAGGTGTCCACGGGGGTGAAGTTTGACATTGCGCTCTCCTTGACGAGTGATGGCTGCAGTATGGTCGCGATTGCGCTGTTAGATAATCCGATCTAAATTGCACGGGTTGTTGAAAATTGTGAACAATGACCATGGAATTGAATGATCTTGCCGCCTTCGTATCCGTGGCGCGCGCCGGTGGCTTTCGCGACGCGGCCCGCGTCAGCGGGGTATCCGCCTCCAGTCTCAGCATTGCCGTGCGGCGTCTCGAGGCGAAGCTCGGCCTGCGTCTGCTGAACCGCACCACGCGTAGCGTGGCGCCGACCGAAGCGGGGCTGCGTCTCATCGAAAAGCTGGCGCCCTTGTTCAGCGAGATGGAGGCGGCGCTGGACGTCCTGAACGGATTCCGGGAGAAGCCCACCGGGACGCTCAAGCTCAACGTGCCGTCGAGCGCCGCGCGGATGGTTTTGCCAACGGTCATCGCGGCGTTTCTGAAGGCTTATCCCGACGTCCGCGTGGAGGTGGTGGTCGAGGATGGCTTTGTCGACGTGCTGTCGATCGGCTGCGATGCCGGCATCCGCTACGACGAGCGACTCGAGCAGGACATGATCGCTGTCCCGATCGGCCCTCGTGTGCAGCGCTTCGCGACGGCTGCGGCGCCGAGCTACCTGGACGTCCATGGCAGACCCGAGCATCCGCGCGATCTGCTCGGGCATGCCTGCTTGCGCGGCCAGTTCGCCGGCGGCGCGAAGCCCACGTGGGATTTTGAGCGTGACGGCGAGGTGGTGCGGCTGGATCCTTCGGGACCGCTCCTCGTGCGACCGGGCGCCGCTATGGATCTCGCAATCAGCATGGCGCTAGCGGGCGTGGGTGTGATTCATCTGTTCGAGGGGATGCTGCGCCCGCACCTCGATAGCGGCGCGCTGGAGCCGATCCTGGAGCCTTGGTGGCCGCGTTTTTCAGGGCCGTTTCTGTACTATCCGGGGCGGCGCCACCTGCCGGCGCCGTTGCGAGCCTTTGTCGATTTCCTGAAGGCCGGGGAGGGGCAGGAGGTATCCGACACCAACCTCGCCAGCCTGTAGCCGGATTGTCGACGCCCCTGTTTGCCCTGTTCTTCGGCATGAATCTGGCTCTCAATACGCAGTTTGATACCATTCACGCTTTTCAAGATGGGCTGAAACCAGCGTGAGTCGCCAATTTGCATCGTCCGTACGTGAGTCCTGCCGCAAGTGGATGGGCCGGCTGGCGCGTGTATTGGGGGCTGGGTTTCGTCTCGTGATCGGGCTGATCCGCTGCGCCGCGCGTCTGCTTCAGCCGCTGCTGGCCACGGCGCTGTTTCATCTGCGCCATCCGACGCGGCGCGGCGTGCTGCTCACGCTCGCTACGCCGCCTGCGCTGGTGCTGCTGTATGTGATTGTGCTGATCCCTTTCACGCCGAGCATCAGCGACATTCGCAAGGCACGGGTCGATCAACCGGCGCAGATCCTGTCGGCAGACGGCAAACTGCTGGCCGAATTCAAGCCCTCGAACCGCGAATGGGTCGCGCTGTCCGATATCTCGCCGCACATGGTCGATGCGCTGATCTCGACCGAGGACCACCGTTTCTATCAGCATCACGGCATCGACTGGCGGCGGACCGGGTCGGCGGCGCTGCATACCTTCGGTGGCGACCGTCAGGGCGGCTCGACGATCACGCAGCAGCTCGCGCGCAACCTCTATCCCGACGAGATCGGCCGTGCGCCGACCTTGACGCGCAAGGTGAAGGAAGCGATCACCGCGCTGAAGATCGAAGCGGCCTACAGCAAGGACCAGATTCTCGAAACGTACCTGAATACGGTGCCGTTTCTCTACAACGCGTACGGCATCGAAATGGCCGCGCGCACCTACTTCGGTAAATCGGCCGACCAACTGGACATTCTGGAAAGCGCCACGCTGACCGGCATGCTCAAGGGCAATAGCTACTACAACCCGGTGTTGAACCCGGATCGCGCGCTGGAGCGCCGTAACACGGTGCTCGCGCAGATGGTCAAATATGGCCGGCTGACGCCCGCGGCTTACGACACGCTCAGGCGCAAGCCCTTGCGCGTCGACTTCGAACGGCAGATCGAGCCACCTGGGCCCGCGCCGCACTTCGCGCAGCAGTTGCGTAAATGGCTGATCTCGTGGGCTGACCGCAACGACTACAACATTTACTCAGATGGACTAATCGTTCATACGACGATCGATTCGCGCCTGCAGTCGATGGCGACCGCGGCCGTCGCGTTGCAGGGCAATGCGTTGCAGTCGATCGCGAATAACGCGTGGAGCGGACGATCGGGCTGCGCGCCGGGCAACGATCTCTTCAAGACCTTCATCCGCGAGACGCAGGACTATCTGGCCTTGCGCACGGCAGGCCAGAGCGACGACGATGCGCTCCAGCATCTCAGCGCGGACCGGACGTTCGTGCGCAACCTGTGCCATGACAAGACCGAAGTGCAAGCGGGCTTTCTCGCCATCGATCCGCGCAACGGACAAATCAAGGCGTGGGTCGGCAGCCGCGATTTTGCCGATGAACCGTTCGATCACGTTCAGCAGTCGCGCCGTCAGCCCGGCTCGACTTTCAAGCCGTTTGTGTATGGCGCCGCTTTCGCAGACGGCGCGAAGCCGACGGATACCTTCATCGATCAGCCCGTCGAAATCGCGCTGAAGGGTGGCGAGATCTGGCGTCCGAACGACGACGTTGCGCCGAGCGGCAAGCCGATGACGCTGCGCGATGCGCTGGCGTATTCGCGCAACCGTATCACCGCACAATTGATGGAGCAGGTTGGACCCGACAAGGTGGTGCACCTCGCCCGCGCGATGGGCGTGCGCGACAGCACGCTCGAGGCGGTGCCGTCGCTTGCCTTGGGCACGAGTCCGGTGACGATCAAGGAGATGGTGTCGGCTTACAGCACGATCGCGAACGACGGCATGTATCTCGAGCCGCGCATGGTGACGAGCATCGAGGACCGCAATGGCAACGTGCTCGCGCAGTTTGAGCCCGCGTCGCCGGAGCGGGCCTTGCCGGCCGCGGCGGACCGGACGCTGATCGATGTCATGCGTGATGTCGTGAATCGCGGCACGGGCGCGGCCATCCGCTCGCGTTTCGGCATCCGCGCGGATGTGGCGGGCAAGACCGGCACCACGCAGGACAATGCGGACGGCTGGTTCATTCTGATGCAGCCGCAACTGGTGGCGGGCGCGTGGGTCGGTTTCGACGACGGACGTGTCACGCTCGGCAGCACTTATTGGGGCGAAGGGGCGCATACCGCGCTGCCGATCGTCGGTGACTTCTATCAGCGTGCGCTGCGTGCGCGGCTGATCGATTCGCGGGTCCGTTTCGACACCGAGGTGCAGCCAGGGGTGTTCGACCAGTTCCGCGACAAACTGCATGCGTGGATCACTTATCTGTTCGGATCGAAGCCGCAGACGCCGGCGCCTGCCGCGCCGGTTCGTCGCGTAGCGCCGAAGCCTGCGCCGGGTGCGCAGAGTGCGCCGGTTGCGCCCGCGGCGTCGCAGGCATCGGGTGTCCCCACTGCATCCGGAGCCTCAGTGCCGCGCGAGTTGCCACCTTTGCTCGGTGCGCCTCATGAGGCCGCATCGGGGCCTGTGGCTGCGTCGAGTGCGGGTATGGGCGGATTGCCCGCCTCGGCGGCTGCGGTGCCGCCGGCGGCGCCGACCTCGGCCGGCGAGCGGCCGGCTGCCACGCAAGGCAACGGTGGATTCCCGTCCGAAGAACCGGGTTCGACACCCACGCCGACGCCTGACGTGCCGGAAGCGGCACCCGATACGGGCGCGGAAAGACCGTGAGCTCAGGCGCCCGAACTTACGCGACGTGAACAGCGAAGCCGACCTGATCCGTTGCAACGTCAGGCCGTAGCGTGAGTGCCGGGATCTCGTATGCGCCGGCGTTCTGCGGGCGAAACGCGATCGGCTCGGTCTTCCCGAGATCGTCGAGACGTTTTCCGAGTTCGGCGCACGTCCTTGCGAACCGTTCGGAGTCCATGCGACCGGTCCGATAGAGTACGAACGGCGGCAGGACATCGAAACCGGGGTAGTACAGCACGCCGTGGTGGATGGGGAACAACAGATCGTCGATCGGTCCATTGATTCCGCGTGGACCGTAGTGCGACTCCCATCCGCCCGCGGTGACGACCAGCATCGCACGCTTGCCTGCCAGCGTGCCTTCACCATAGCGGTCGCCCCAGCGAACGTCGGAGTGTTCGCCGACGCCGTAGCCAAAACCATACGCGTAGACGCGTTCTACCCAGCCTTTCAGAATCGCGGGCATCGAGAACCACCACAGCGGAAACTGCAGGATCACCGTATCCGCCCATCGCAGCTTGTCCTGTTCGCGTTCGATGTCTGCGCTCTGCAGCCCATGTTCGAACGCATGCTTCGAGTCGGCTGCGGGATCGAAGCGCGCGCCGGCCTCGTGGACCGTGCTGTCGTTCGCATCGAGCACCGCTTTCCAGTTCATGGCGTACAGATCCGATACCTGCACGACGTGGCCCGCCTCCTCAAGGCGGTTGATCGAGAAATCCCTGAGCGAGCCATTCAATGACCTGGGCTCAGGATGGGCATAGACGAGAAGAACATTCATGGCAGGACCTCTGTGGATAGATGAGGGCAGGATAGGTCCGGCTCAGGTATATTGGAAATGAATATCCAATATTGCAGGTATTGCCATGAATAATCTAAGACGGCTAGACCTCAACCTGCTGGTCACGCTCGATGTTTTGCTTTCCGAGCACAATGTGACGCGTGCAGCAGAACGCCTGAACTTCTCTCAACCTTCGGTGAGCGTTCATCTCGCCAAACTGAGAGATATCTTTAACGACCCGCTGTTGTTACCGGGGCCACGCGGTATGCGACCCACGGCGCGAGCCGAAGCGTTGCGCGAACCCTTGCGGCAAGCATTGGAAGCGCTCGAACGCACGGTAGCACCAGCGAGTCCGTTCGATCCCGCCACGGCAAGCAACACGTGGCGTGTCGCCGCCGCCGACTACGGCGAATCGACCATCCTGCTGCCGGCCATCGCCGGCTTGCGTTCGGTGGCGCCGGGCACGCGGCTGGGCGTCGTAGAAGCGTTTCCTTCGCGAATCGCGAAGCAGGCCGAGCAAGGGGAAATCGATCTCGCCTTTCATACCAGTGAGGACGCGCCTGCCGGACTGCATCGGCGGGTACTCTTTGCGGAGCGCTATGTGCTGGTGGGCCGGGCCGGTCATCCGGGCCTGAAGCGCCGACCGACGCTCGCGCAATTCTGCAAACTCGAGCATGTGATTGTGTCGCTGGACGGCCCCGGGTTTCGGGCCGTGACCGACGACGCGCTCGCAGAGGCCGGTCTTACGCGCCGGGTCGTGCTCTCCGTTCCACACTTCCTGTTCATGATGAAGGTTCTGGCGAGCACCGACCTCGTAGCAATGCTGCCTTCGCGCCTCGTCGACACCCCTGCGTTACGCGCGGTTGAACCGCCTATCGAGGTGCCGGGCTACGAGATGGCCATGCTCTGGCATGAGCGCTCGCATCGCGATCCGGCGCATCGGTGGTTGCGGGAGTACATTGCAGATTCGCTGTGACACGCGCTGCTATCATTGATTGAACCGCAAACGAATCGCCTCGATTGAGTAGACACGCTGATGAACGCCCCGATTCCCGATGACGCCAAAGGCCACGGTGATGTGCCGCGCGACAGCCAACCTGCCGCCCACCCTCAGCGGACTCGGGCGGCAGTATCACGGTGCGGCGGGCGCGTTGATGGGTGTGTGCGGTGTTGACGAGGACGAGGCCGGGCGCCGGAACCTGTCCCGGGGAATTTCCGCGATCGCGGCGATCTCGATCATCAACTCAGGACGGTACAGGCGCTCGACCTGCACCGTTGTGGTCACCGGATACGGTTCGGCGAAGAACGTCTTTCGAATATCCGCCGCGTGCATGAAGGCGTCGATATCCGTCGCGTAGTGAACGAGCGAGAGGATGTCGGCCATCTCCCCACCCATCGCTGCGAGAACATCGCGAATGTTGTGCAGAACCTGGCGTGTCTGCGCGCGCATATCGTTGGCGCCGACAACCTGTCCGTGCCGATCGAGCGATACCTGGCCCTTCAGATGGACGATCTGGCCGTCGCCCTGAATGACGGCCATCGAAAACGCGCCGAACGGCGACCACACTTCGGGTGGGTTCACTGCCTGGATCATTGTCGAACTCCGATCACGGAGGATTGTCTAGCCGATACCGCTGCCCGCCAGGTTTAGCGCTTATTGCCCGGGATGAACGACCTCTGGCAATGACGCTGCTTGGCCCTGGAGCCGGCGCGAAGGTTCGCTTCTATGCAGATGCACGGCGTAGGTGTCCCATGGCAATTGAATGCTTTGCTCGGATGCGCTGGACACCTGCTTCAGGATTCGCCCGACCTCGCCGCGGTGATAGCCGCCATGGGTCACGACATGGGTCAGCATCTCGTCGCGCGTCATATACCCCTTGTCGCCGTCGGTGAAGACAAAGGGTACCGATTCGGACAGCATGGCCGGCGTCACCGCTCCTACGTAGTCGAGGTACCACTGATCGGTCGACGCGAGATCGGCGCGCAGTTCCGCCAGTTCCGGGGTGCCTGGCGTGTTGTCTGCCGGGAAGCGATGAGGTTCGCGCATGAGGTGAGCCGCGAAGATCTTGTTCACCACCAGACAATGATTCATCAGCCTGATGGTCTGGTGCAGTTCCGTCGCATGACGCTCCGCGCTCAATCCATTCATGGAATCCAGCAATTCGCCGTTCGCCCATGCCTGATAGCGGAACATCTTCAGCAGTAATTCACGTGCATCCATGATGGCAATCTCCTGATCTGAATAGTGTGTCAGCGAAACTTAGGCAGGCCTGCGCAGCAGATAAGTATCCATGATCCAGCCATGGGTGCGACGCGCCTCCGCCCGGACACGTTCTATGTCGTCCGCGACGTCCCGCAGCTTTCCGGAGATCAGGATCTCGTCGGGCGTTCCCACGTAGGCACCCCAGTAGATATCCAGATCCTCATCGACAAGCTTCCGGTAGGTATTCTGCGAGTCGAGCATCACGACGACGCTGTCCACGTTGTCCGGGAAGCCGTTGGCGATTCCGCGGCCGTTGGTGATTTCTACCGAGCGCCCGATCAGATTCAGCGGCACTCTGTGGCGGGCGGCGAGCGCCTGGACACTGCTGATGCCTGGAATCACCTCATAGTCGAAGGCGTGCTGTTCACCATGGGCAATGGCCTCGATAATACGTATTGTGCTGTCGTACAACGACGGGTCGCCCCAGACGAGAAACGCACCACATTCGCCTTCGCGCATCTCGTCGGCGATCAGGTGTTCGAATATCCGTTGCTTGTCGCGATTCAGTTCGTCTACGGCCGAGGTGTAGTCGCCGTCGTCGCGTCTGCGCTCGGGGCTCGTTGCTTCGGCGATGCGATAGTGATCGTGCGTGACGAAGCGCTCGATGATCTGCTTGCGCAGGGCAACGAGTTTCTCTTTCACGGCGCCTTTGTCCATGACGAAGAACACGTCTGCCCGATTGAGCGCGTTGATCGCCTGCACGGTCATGTAGTCGGGGTCTCCCGCGCCAATCCCGATGATCAGAATTTTTTTCATCGCGCACACTCCTGTTCAGGCCTTGCGTCTGCTTTTAGCAGAAGTAAGGCCTCGTACCGCCGCAGGGCGGCACATGATCTGCAAAAGCCTAGACTTGAACCACATGAGGAATCTGCACGTCGGGATCGACCTCCGCGTCGTAGTCTACGCCGTCGATCTCGAAGCCGAACAGGCGTAGAAACTCCGTCTTGTAGCCGGCGAAGTCGGTGAGCGTGTAGAGGTTCTCGTTCGTCACCTGGTCCCAGAGTTGTTGGACCTCGGCTTGCACTTGCGGATCGAGCTCCTTGTAATCTGCGCGCAGACGCCCTTCATCATCGAGGTGCGGCGCGTTTCCGTAGAGACTGTCCTTGTAGAGTCCGTAGACCTGCTCGATGCAGCCCTCGTGCGTGCCCTTTTCCTTCATCACCTTGAACAGCAGCGACAGGTACAGCGGCATCATGGGAATGGCCGAGCTCGCCTGGGTAACGACCGCTTTCAACACGGAGACGCGCGCATCGCCGCCCGTGCGCGCCAACTTCTTGCGAATGCCGACCACCTTCTGGTCCAGGTCCTTCTTCGCCGCGCCAATGGAGCCGTTCCAGTAGAGGTCGTGGGTGATCTTTTCGCCGACGTAGGTAAAGGCGGTGGTCTTTGCGCCGTCGGCGAGCACGTCGGCTTCAAGAAGCGCATCGATCCACATCTGCCAGTCTTCGCCGCCCATGACCGCGACGGTATTGTCTATTTCCGTTTGCGTTGCCGCTTCGAGCGCGGTCTCCCGGACGACTTCCTTGTCGGTATCGATGCCGCGCAAGGTGACGGCTTTGCCGATAGGCTTGAGCGTCGAATTGAACACTTCGCCGGTCCTGGGATGCGTGCGCCGCGGCGATGCAAGGCTGTACACGACCAGATCGATCTTGCCGAGATCGCGCTTGATGACGTCAATGGTCTGTTGTTTGAGCGCGTCTGAGAATGCGTCACCGTTGATGCCCTTCGCGTACAAACCCTTGTCCGTGGCGATCTTTTCGAACGCGGCGGTGTTGTACCAGCCTGCGGTGCCCAGCTTGGTGTCGCTGCCGGCCCGTTCGAAGAACACGCCGAGCGTAGCGGCGCCGCAACCGAACGCGGCCGTGATGCGGGCGGCCAGACCGTAACCGGTCGAGGCGCCGATCACCAGGACTTTCCTGGGACCGTCGGCAATGGGACCGCTGGCGGTGACGTAGTCGATCTGTTCCTTGACGTTGGCCTCGCAGCCAACAGGATGGGTGGTCACGCAGATGAAGCCACGTACGCGCGGTTTGACGATCATGAAGACCCCTTTTGTGAGGTGTCGGGACGGACGGTTGTTCGAGGGCGGAAAAACGTGGGTATTGTAAAGGAGGTGGGATGGGGGCACCTGGGGGGCGGAAGTTCGTGGTCTACAATTCTGCGGTCGCGAAACATCACACTACTACCATGCACAACGAAAGCTACCTCAGTTGGCTGCGCAAACGCGTCGGCCCCGGATTGATCCTGAGCCCGTCGGTCGCGGCGATCATTCGCGACACAGAGGGACGCCTGCTGTTGCAGGAGAAGTCGTCAGGCGAGGCATGGAGTCTGCCGGCCGGCGGCATTGAGTTGGGCGAGAGTCCGCAGGAAGCGATCACCCGGGAGGTGATGGAGGAGACCGGCTACGAGGTTCGCGTCGGACGCATCCTCGCTGTGTATGGTGGGAGCGCGTTTCGCTATACGTATCCGAATGGTGACGAGGTCGAATACGTGGTCACGCTGTTCGAATGTCAGATCCTGGGCGGCTCGGGCGTTCCAACAGATAACGAAACTAAATCGACGCGGTTTTTCCACCGCGATGAGATGCCGCCGCTAGCATTGCCCTATCCGATGGATGTGCTGTTCGGCGAGGAGCGTTAGCGCTGGATGGTTTAAGCGGGTGACGGGCTAGCACTCCCGTTCAAGGTTAAGCTAACGCCATCATGCCAACGAGACCTTGGGTCTCAAGCCAATCCGCAGCCGAGACCCAGGAAGCGTCGCATGCACAAGCGCTACGTTGTCACGCAGGAGGATCAACCGGGCGAGGCCTGGCTGGCGCGCTTTAACGCCGGCCGCGAAGCCGCCGAGCGTTGGTACAGAGGCGAGTGCCGTACCGCGCTGCCAACTGCGACCGAATGCCGACTAGCGTTGCAGCGTCATATGCCGGAACTGCTGCCGCACTACGACGAGGCCTGCGCTCTGGTTGGCGACGATGAAGCGGCTCACTGCCTGTTGAGTCACTATCGCCCTGCGCTTTCTCCGATGGGTTGCAGCCAGGCGGTATGGCTCGGCGAAGGCGGCCCGGCGTTGATTCGCAACATGGACTTCCCGCTCGACATGATCACCGAGCGTTTCGAATTGACGGCATGGTCGGGAAAACGCGTGATGGCCAAAGCGCAACGCCCATGGGGCGGCTGCCTCGACGGCATGAACGAAGACGGACTGGTCGCGAGCCTGACAGCCGGAGGCGGCCAGTCGCAAGGCTTAGGATTCTCCGTCATCCTGATGTTGCGCTACGTGCTCGAAACCTGCCGCCGCGTGGACGAGGCCGTTGAGGCGCTGAGTCGTATTCCGATTGCGCTTTCGCAAAACGTGACGCTGCTGGATCGATCGGGCGCATACGCTACCGTGTTTCTTGGCCCGGACTGTGCGCCGGTTGTATCGCGAGTAGCGGCTTGCACAAACCATCAAGAGACGCCGCCTCAACCGAGGGCGGGTAATACGAGCGCCGAACGCTTGCAGACCTTGCTTGCGGCGCTGGATGAGCCTGCCATGGCGTTGGCTTCGTTGATTGCGCGTTTCCTGGAGCCGCCGCTTTACTCGCGGCGTGTCGGGTTCACCACGGCTTATACCGCTGTGTATCGACCCGCGGAAGGGCGCGTCGACTATCTCTGGCCGGGGAGAAGCTGGTGTCAGCGATTCGATCGCTTCGTGGCCGGGGAGTACGTGCATGATTTCGGCGAGCTTGAGACGTAGTGCTTTCTACGAACATCGGGAATTACCGGGTGCAGGCATCCTTGGCGCTGTCGATCAACGCATTCGCTAATCCGATTTCACCGCGAGCATACGCCACACACCGCCTCGCAAGAATCTCCGTCGGATCAACAAGATTCACAACCCCACCGCCGCCCGAATACATCTTCCCTTCGGGCAACAACAACGGCAACTCAGTACACCCAAGAAGAATCACCTCAACACCGCGTTCGCTCAACTCATCCACGGCCGCAGTAACATCGCCGATACACTCACCCACCAGGAACCCCGCCTTCACCCCATGTTCGCCATAGATCGCATTCATCACCCGCGCCTGCAGCCCATCACTCGGCACGACCTGTCTGAGCCCGTGCGCCTCCAACGCCTTCCGATAAACCCCACTCATGATGGTGCCCGTCGTCGCCAGCAGTCCAACTTCGCGCAGCTCGGGAAACGTCGCCCGCAAATATTCGACGCTCACGGTCAGCATATTGACGATCGGCACATTCAGGTACGGTTGAATCCGTTCGACGAACGCATGCGCGGTATTGCAGGGAATCGCGATGATGTCGACATCGCCCGCTTCGAGCTTCTTGCACGTCGCATACAGCGATACCGTTGGATCCGGACCATCGCCGAGCAGGTTGTCCGTACGATCCGGAATCTGAGGATTCTGCTCGACGAGTAGTTTGATGTGCTCCTGGTCGCGTGTCGCGGGCGTGCTGCGCACCAGCTTCTGCATGAAATCCACCGTTGCGGCGGGTCCGACACCACCGACCACACCAACCTTGAACCCCCGTTCGCGGCTAACGCATTGACCCGCTACCGCGTATTGGGCGTACACAAGATTCGAATCGACGATGGGTACGCAAAGCGTCCCTATCCGATCCGCCACGAGGCTAATCTCCGTCATGCCGGGGAGAATCAGTTCCGCACCCTGCGCGATCAGATCCAGGCAAGCTTCACGCAACAGTTCCACAGGCTTACCTTCAAGCCTACCGCTCTTGATGCCGCCGTCCCCGTAAACCGCCCCGGTGACAAAATCAACCCCACCGACGGCGCTCCGAGCCGGATGCAACACTTCAAACTCCGGTGCACTGAAATACCGCTCAAACAATCGCTCATCGCGAATGTAGTCCGACGTCAGCACCCCCACTCGCCGCACCGAAGGAAAGCAACGCATCACATACTCACGCAATGCATCGACCATATCGACGATCTGCACCGACACGTTCTCCTGCAATTCCCCCATGAACGTATGGCTCAAAAAGCACGGCAGCAGAACCGTCGTGACGCCGCGCTTTTCGAAGTCGCGGATCATGTCGAAGATATAAAGCTTGCGCTCCGTCGTTGCGGCGCGCGATGCGCTCGCGTTGCGAAACGGATGCTGCTCGAACACGACGTCGAAGTGTTCAGCGTCTGTACGCACCGGGCTTGCCTGAATCAGCTTGAACAGCACATCTGCACCGGCGAGCGGCCCAAGCCCGCCGATTACACCAAACACTCGCCTGGCTGGTAACGTCCGTGCTGTCATTGCACTTCGCTCTGAAGTTGTTCGAACTCCGTAATAGCAGCGGCGCTGACGTCGCTACGACGCGTTTCCCACTTTGCAATCACAGCGGTCGCTACGCTATTGCCGATCACGTTCGTCATTGTGCGCCCCATATCGAGAATCTGGTCAATGGCGAGCACCATCACTACACCTTCGGCGGGCAAATGGAACAGCGGCGCCACGGCGGCGACCACTACGACCGAGCCGCGCGGCACGCTGGCCATGCCTTTGCTGCTCAGCATCAGCACCAGCAGCATGAAGATCTGTTGCGACAGCGGCATGTCGATGCCAAAGGCCTGAGCGATGAATATCGCCGCAAACGACTGATACATCATCGAACCGTCGAGGTTGAACACGTAGCCGAGCGGCAGCGTAAAGCCGACCACCTTCTTGTCGACGCCGAACTTCTCGAGTTGCTCGGTCAGGCGCGGATAAGCGGCTTCACTGCTGGCGGTCGAAAATGCCAGCATGGCCGGTTCGCGCACCGCCTTAAGCAGCGCCCCCACCTGCTTGCCCAGAAACAGATAGCCGACGCCAACCAGCGCCGCCCACAACAGGACCAAACCCAGGTAGAACGAACCAATCAACTTGCCGTAGGTCAGCAATACGCCCAGACCACGCAGCGTCACTGCCGATGCAATCGCCCCAAAAACACCGAACGGCGCGGCGCGCATCACGTAGTCGGTGAGCCGCAGCATCACGGGCACCATGCCGTCGATCGCTTGCACGACCACCTTGACGCGCACATCGTGCTTTAGCGCGCCCAACCCCAGGCCGAAGAACAGGGAGAACACCAGAATCTGCAGGATGTCGTTGCGCGTCATCGCGTCGAGCAGACTGGTCGGAAACGCGTGCGTGACGATGTCCTTGAAGTTCAGCCCGGCCGTATTGAGGCCGGTGTTCACATCGCTGCCGCTCGCCACCATGTGCAAGCCGGCACCCGGTTGCAGGGCATTGGCGAGCACGAGCCCCAAGGCGAGCGAGACCAGCGACGCGCAGACGAACCACCCAACCGTGCGTAGCCCGATACGGCCGACATCCTGACCGCTCTCCATGCCCGCCAGGCCCGAAACGAGCGTGGCGAACACCAACGGCGCGATGATCATCTTGATGAGCCGCAGAAAAATATCGGTGATGATCGAGAAATTGCCGGCCATGGCTTTTGCTGCAGCGGCGTCGGGGGCGCTCGCGTGGCACACGTAACCGGCGACGACGCCGAGTACCATGCCGACGGCAATATAGAGCGTGAGGCGATTTTTCATAATGGTCCCTTTCTTCGTCGACCAGTCCAGGTGTCCTTCCGGGCACATCCTCCTTTAGCAGGAGACGTGCGTGCGCTTCGTCTTTCCGTAGGCGTGGATCACCGTACGGAGAAGACTTGGACGGATACTAAAGACGACAGAAATGAACGTGATGCGGCCTTGACATCGCGCTATGCGGCAGCCGCATAGGTCGCGGAGACGGGCATTCGCCGTGTGTCAGGCCTCGGTGCGGGACTCCAGATACTCCCAGAGGTCTTTGAGCAGCGGCATGTCGTTGTTTCGATCGCGGTACAGCCGCAGTTGCAGATCGAGTTGCCAGGTGCGATCGCCGGCGGCCACGAGCGTGCCGCTAGCCAGTTCGGCTTCGATCAGGCTCCGCGGCAGCCACGCGATGCCTTCGCCATTGAGCGCGAGCTTCTTGAGCACATCGGCCATGTCGGATTCGAAGTGCGGAACCAACGCGGGATTCTTGCTCGCGCGATGCAGCAGCAGATGCAGGCAGCGGGCGAAGTAGGTGGTGGCGCTATAGCCGATCAGCGGCAGCGGACGCCCCGGCGTCCCGGGCAGCCTGAATGAGGGCGTTGAGCGCTGGCTCGGCGCGCACACCGGCAGGAACACGTCGCGCCCGACGGTGAGGTGAGGGTAACGTGTGGCGTCCAGGTGCAGGGGCAGGTCAGGGTGCTCATACGCGAGCATCAGTTCGCAGTTGCCGTTGACCAGCATCAGAATCGAGTCGTGCACATTGGTCGGCACGATGCGCACCCGCAGCCCGCTAAAGCGGCTTTGCAGCGATTGCAGCCAGTCGGGGACAAAGCCAACCGAAAGGGCGTGACCGGCGGCGATCTGCAGTCCTGTTCCCGGCATGCGTTGCTCGCTGCGAATGATGGCGCGCGTGTCGAACAGTTTGCCGACGATATCTTCGGCGGCTTCCAGGAAGAGCCGGCCCGCTGGCGTGAGCGTCGGCGGGTAAGTGCTGCGGTCGATCAACTCAGCGCCAATCCACTGTTCGAGCGCCTGAATGCGCCGGCTGAGCCCGGACTGGGTGACGTTGCGCAGTTCGGCGGCTCGCGAGAAGCTTTGGTGCTGCGCGAGCGCGATGAAATCCTCGATCCACTTGATTTCCACGTTAGCTCCTAGACAGCGTGTGAACCGGCCGGCGCCTGGCAGATGCCAAGGCGATCGATTCTAGCGTCGCCGTTTTTTGTCGCCAACCCGGAGCGCGTGCATGGCGCGGCAGCACCTCACCATTAATCAGACGCAATGGCGGGCACTGCGACGGCCTTCAATAGTCATGCTGGCAATCAATTAATACCCCCGCGGAGAATGAATCGTCCGTCGCGAGGTAATGCTCCGCTTGAATGAATATTTGACGCCGGCAGTATCGGGATGTGAGAGGAGAATTCGCCGATCAACGCCCATTCATCAGATGGATCGACATGTGGCAATCAACCAACACAGGCCAAAAAAACAATTAACCAGGGTGAGTCAAATTGCCTCTTGCCCTTTCCACATCTAGCCTGCGGGTTTTTCAACTTTCTGAAAATTAGAATTTCAATATGAATCGATCTTTTAACATCGCGCCATCATATATATTTGCGCCGCAGTAGCCGATCGAACCGGATGAAATCAGGTGGTGTGTATCCGGAAGATATTTTCCCCGGGAAAAAGGCTTCAAACGGATTCAAACGTTCGGTTCGCGAGTGAACTCGCAGGATAGCAAATCCAGACCAGTATCTTTACTCGGATAAATTTTCATGAAAAAAACAATTCTTGCCTTAGCTTCTCTCGCGGCCATGACGTCGGTCGCTCACGCACAAAGCAGCGTCACGCTTTATGGCGCGATCGATACGAGTATTGCCTACTTCGGCAACCAGCAAGGTGCGAACCACTCGGGCGGAACGTTCCAGTTGGCCGCCGGCAATCTGTCGCCGAACCTCTGGGGTTTGAAGGGCACGGAAGATCTGGGCGGTGGCCTGTCGGCTATCTTCAAGCTGGAAAGCGGCTTTAACGTCGACAACGGCCGCCTTGGTCAGGGACAGCGCATGTTCGGCCGCACCGCAATGGTCGGCCTGTCGGGCGAGAACACGGGCACGGTGACCCTCGGCCGTCAGTACGATCCGCTGATCGACCTGATCCAGCCGCTGACGAACGACGACACCTTCGGCCCGACCTTCGCGACGCCGGGCGATATGGATAACTACGACAATAGTTATCGGACCAACAATTCGATCAAGTACACCACGCCGAACTATGCGGGGCTGCAGGCATCGGCGATGTACGCGTTCGGCGGTGTGCCGGGCAGCACGGCAAGCGGTCAGACGTACGCCGCCGCGCTTGCGTATAACCACGGTCCGTTTGGTTTCGCCGCGGGTTACTTCCACGCCAACAGCGACCACGGAACCGCCGCAACGTTCGACGGCCTGAACCCGGATGCGACGAGCTTCGCTGTGGATTCGGAAGCCATCACCGGCGGGTTCGTGTCAGCGAACTCGATGCAGATCATTCGCGCCGCAGGCGACTATGTGTTCCGCAATTTCACGTTTGGCGTGTCGTATAGCAACGTGCAGTACAACAACTACACGACGTCGTTCGGCAACCAGAACAACACGAAATTCAACACCGGTCAGGTCTACGTGAACTATCAGCTGACGCCCGCGACGATCGTCGGCGCAGGCTACGACTACACGAAGGGCAACGGCAACAACGTCACGGTTGCGTATAACCAGTTCAGTCTCGGCGCCGACTACTTCCTGTCGAAGCACACGGACATCTACGTGCTGGCCGGTTACCAGAAGGCATCGGGCAATACCATCAGCGCAACGTCGGGCGATGTGGTGGCCGCGGTCGCGTCGATGGGCGACTTCGGCAACGATGCGTCGACCAACAAGCAAGCGATGGGCATGGTCGGTATCCGTCACAAGTTCTAAGCTTGCGCCGGGTGGTCCACAGGAGGGCATCTGCATAAAAAATCCCGCCTGGGTGTCTCAGGCGGGATTTTTCATTGTGCGGATCGAGAATGCTAACGGCGCTAGCGGCCCGGCGAGAGTTGAGGTGTTGCGAGCCGCCTCAAGCCAAAATTGGTGGCAACCACCAAGGCGACGCCAAGCACGGTCGCTGCCAGGCGATCGCGGACCACACCGCCATCGAGCGGTTCGATGCTACCCAGGATCAAGATGACGAGCGGCGTCATCACCGTTGAGTAGGCCAGATAGTTGCGGACTTTCAGCAACGGTCGCGCGGCCGACAGCAGCGCGATTGCCAACGCCAGACCAAAGCCCGACGGTCTGTGTGCGAGGAACAGACTGGCGGCCAATACGCCGCATGCAGTGCCGATTGCACGTTGCGTCGCCTGAATGGGAAGTACCTCGATCTGACGACGAATCAGTATCGCCACGGTGAGTGCGATCCAGTAGAAGTGATGGTGTGGCCATAACGCGCGCAACCACCACGCAGCAGCAAGACATAACGCCAGCCTGAGTGTGTATTGCCAACCGGACAAACGGGTTAGCGATTCTCTCCATCTATTGAATCGTTGGGTGGCCGTCGGGGGCGTCCCGGCCGTCGTAAGTGGCGCGTGGGTGCTGCCGGCCAGATCAGTGCGCCGCCGCACGCGCTCCACTGTGCCAAGCAGGAGATTCAACATCGTTGTCCATAAAGCGCCTGTTGCAATCAGAGCGAGCAGGTCGACAGGATGCGAGGTTACCGCCACCGCGTGGGACACCATGATCAGGAACAGGATAAAGCGCGTCGTGGCGACGGCCAGCGGTCTGCTATACCCGCCGATTGCCGCCGCGAGGCAGGCCAATGCCATCACGCCCGCATCGGTCTGCCAACCCTGCCCCGCTAGAAGAGTCGCCGCAACGGAAGCGAGGGCGGCGGGCGTAAGAACCCAAGCGAGTTCTTTTACTTGAGTGCGGAGGCTTGACGTGGTTCCCACGGCGCCAATCATCAGACTGCCAAGCGATGCCGCCAGGCCCAGAGAAGGGTGACCCGCTGCTGTCGCAAGCAGCACGGGTCCTGCCATACCGACGCTAGCGATGACCGCATCGATCAATCTCACTTCGGTGTCTGTCGACCAGCGCAGCGCTTCGACGAGATGCGCCTTTCCGTTCATTGAGCGTGACTTCCTTCGTGAGGTGCGACGCTTGATTAATGATACGCAAAGCGTACTATATCGTCGTATGAAAAGCGAACAGACAACCTTGATCTTCCGCGGCGTCATGGCGCTTGGGAGGCGCTTGCGCGCGGAACGGCCGCAGGGGGCGCCGAGTCTTCCGGCAATCAGCATTCTCGGCACGCTGCGCCGGCTCGGGCCTATGCCGGCGCGGCGACTGGCGACCGAAGAGCGGCTTCAACCGCAGTCGCTCACGCGTCTGATCGGCGACCTGGAGTCAAAGGGCTGGATTGTGCGAACGCGGAGCGAGGTGGATCGGCGTGAAATTTCCATCGAGCTCACCGCGCTCGGCAAAGCGGTGTTTGCCGAAGATATGCGGGCTCGGCGTATCTGGCTGGAACACGCTATCGCGACTACGCTGACCGATGCGGAGCAGGAGGCGCTGATAGACGCGTCGGAAGCGATGCTCAAATTGAGCCGGCTGTAGTGGTTGAGGCTTTCGTACGCCCTTAAGGCCGCTCCCCACGCGCCAGCCTACCCTCGATGTCATACACCACCGGCATCAGATCCGCGACACTATCAACCACATAATGCGCACCCGCAGCGGTCAACCGTTGCGCCGCTGCTGCACGCAGTCGCGTAAACTCATCGGCCGGCAGCGCCTTCACATCCGCTTCGGCCATACCGAACGCATTGCCGCTCACGGCCACGCCCACCGCCCACGTCCCACCATTGATGCCTTCTTCAATACCCACTTCGGTATCGTCGACCTTGATCGCATTCTTTGCGAGCCACACGCCGAGTTGCGGCAATGTCTTGTAGATCATGTACGGCGAAGGACGCCCTTCCGGCGTATCTCCGGTGCAAACGAGGCTATCCGGCGAAAACCCCTGCGCCGCCGCGCCCGGCGTGATTTCGGCCATGATCTCGCGTGTATAGCCCGTCGTCGTGCCGATGCGGATGTCCTCGGAACGCAAGGCCGTCGCAACCTCGGCGACGCCCGGAATCACCTGGCTATAGCTCGCTGCCACCTTGATGTTCTTCGGAACGAAGACGTCATAGATTGCATCGATATCCTGCTCGCCTGGCGCGTGGCCGTACTTGTCCGCCCAGGCTTGAGCCACCCGCGGCAGCGCCATCAGCGCCGCGATATGCGGCCGCTTGGCCATGCCCATCGGTCCGCGCGCTTCGTCGATGGTGATCGAGACGCCGAACTGCTCAAACGTTTCAACAAACGCGCCCATCGGAGCGAGCGAACCATAATCGACCACGGTGCCGGCCCAATCGAAAATCACTGCTTTTACGTGCTTCATTGACATCACATCCTGAGAAGTATCCCGGCGACGACGCGGTGCCTGTTAGCCGCCATCTGCCGTTGGTATCCTGCCGTGCGCCTTGGCGCGCCGGCCGGTTTCAAACCTGTTGCGCCAACAACTGACGTTCTTCAAGCGCTGCGCCCGGCGGCGCCGCGTGCTCGACACCCATCGTGCGCAGCGCTTGAGCGCACGCTACGACGACGCGTCGCATGACATCCGCATCCACCTGGCCGATGCAACCCACACGGAAGCTGTCCACCACCGTCAGCTTGCCCGGGTAAATGATGAACCCCTGTTGCTTCATCAAATCGTAGAAGTGTTCGAAACGGAACGCGGGATCTGCGGGCGCAAAAAACGTCACGATGATCGGCGAGCGCCAGTGCGCGTCGAGCAGCGGTTCGAATCCGAGTTCGTGCATGCCGGCGACCAGCACGTCGCGGTTATGCGCATAGCGGGCCAGCCGGCCGGCTTGTCCGCCTTCGAGCGCGTGCAGCCGGAGCGCCTCGATAAACGCCGCGACGGTGTGCGTGGGCGGCGTGAAGCGCCACTGCCCCGTGCGGTTCATCACGTCCCATTGGTCGTACACGTCGAGGCTCAGCGAGTGACTGCGGCCCTTAGCCTCGAGCAACGCGTTCTTGCGGGCGATGACAAAACCAAAGCCCGGCACGCCTTCAATGCATTTGTTCGCTGAAGAGACAAACGCTTCGCACTGCAGATGCCGTACGTCGAGCGGTACCGCGCCGAATGCGCTCATCGAATCGATCAGCAGCTTGCGGCCCTTCTTCGCGGTCGCTGCGGCGATCTCTTCGATCGGGTTAAGAATCCCCGAGCTCGTTTCGCAATGCACGGCGACGACGTGCGTAATGCTCGGATCGGCGTCGAGCATGCGTTCGACTTCGCTGCCGCGCGGCGGCAGGTAGTCGCCCTTGTCGAGCACCGTGTGACGGCGTCCCAGATAACCGAGCGTGGTTGCGATGCGCTTGCCGTAGGCGCCGTTGGCCAGCACGAGGGCGTGCCCGTCGCGCGGGACGAGGCTGCCCAGCATGGCTTCCACGCAGTAGCTCCCACTCCCCTGCAGCGGCACGCAATCGTAGTTGCCCGCGGTATCGCCGGCGATCTCGAGCAGGCTGCGGCGAAGCTGCGTCGTCATCGCGCGGAAATCGCCGTCCCACGATCCCCAGTCGCGCAGCATCGCTTCCTTGGTCGAGAGCGCCGTCGTGAGCGGTCCCGGCGTCAACAGATACGGCTCGCCTTTCGCGGGCGCGGCGCACGAGGTAACGGATGAGTCGACTGCGGTGTCCATGCTTGCACGTCCAATGAAGGTCTCAGTGCTTGCCACAGTACAGAAATCGGGAGCATCGGTAAAATCGATATAATCGATGTTGATATCAGTGAAACTTATCAACGGGGCGAGGCGCAAATGCAATACGCGCAATTGCGGGCGTTTCACGCGGTCGCGGAACATGGCGGGTTCTCCAAGGCGGCGCAGGCGTTGTCGCTGACGCAGCCAGCCATTTCGGACCACGTGCGGCGGCTCGAGCAGGATTTCGGGGTCAAGCTCTTCGAGCGCGGGCCGCGCGGCGTCGAGCCGACCGAACTCGGCCGCCGTCTCTTCAGCGTGACGCGGCAGATGCTCAGTTGCGAGCGCGAGGCCCGGCAATTGCTCGACTCGGCGAGCGGCCTCGAGTCCGGCACGCTGTCGCTCGCGGCGGACGCGCCCGATCTCGCCGTCAAGCTGATCGGCGCGTTTCGCAAGCAGCACCCCGGCATCGTGGTGACGCTGTCCATTGCGAATGCCGCCGAGTGCATGCAGCGCGTGCTGTCGAGCACCGTAGACGCAGCCATCACCGCCGCGCCGCAGGTCCACAGCCGGCTCGAGGCGCGGGTGTTGCGGCGCGATCCGCTGGTCGCGATGGTGCCCGCCACCAGTCCGATCGCGAAGAAGCGCAAGCTGACCTATGCGGAGCTGGTGCAGCAGCCGGTGATCTTTCGGGAAGCGCAATCGGTGACGCAGCAGTTGCTCGAAATCGAACTGGTGCGGCAGTCGCTACAGGTCGAGCCGGTGCTATACGTGGACGGCCGCGAGGCGCTCGAAGAAGCGATTGCGCAGGGCATGGGGGTGGGAGTGATCGCGTCCGCGGAATTCAACGAGTCGCGCCGCATCAGAATGATTCCGCTGCAGGACTGCCAGGTCGAGATGATCGAGTCGCTGACGCGGCTCGCCGAGCGGCCCGCATCGAACCTGCTGAACGCGCTGTTCGCGACTGAGCTCGGTTAGCGGTTTCGTATGGAAAATGTAATCCCGCCGCACGGCTGGGATTTGACAATGTTTTACAGCTTGGCCAATTCTGAGATGCTATTGTCGTCAGGGATGGCAAGCGGCGATCGGCCATCCGCGTGAGTCATGAGCGTGCAACCGCAACGCTCCTTGATAGCGGCGAAGTAGTTCATATCGACCTTCAACATATACGGTGATTGTCATGGGAATTCTGGATACGGTAGGTGAGATTGCAGGCGCAGTTGCGGCAGTGGAAGCAGCTGAGAAGGTCGATCCGGATGCTGGGCTGCTGACGAAGGGCATCGCCGCAGTCGCCGGGTTCAAAGGCGCGGGCGCGCTGGAATCGCTCGTCGAAAAGAAAGAAGACGAGAGCAGTGAGCAGGCGTCCGACGCGGACAGCGCCGCACCGCAAGCCTGAGTTCGGGTTGTTCCCAGACCGGCCGTTCAAGCGGCTGGTCTGGCGTCAGATCAGCACGCCGCGTTACAGTAGACCACTACGTTTGCCCCTTTGCGTGGCCCTTTGCGGCCACCGCGCCGCGATATCACCTTGCATCCCATTCAATTCGTTGTCGCTATCAATGCGGCGTTGCTTTGCATGGGCTCCGGTTGTCCGATGTTTTTGCTCGCAGATTCGTTGACGCGGTGGTCGAACCCAAAGGCCATACTGTTTTAAACTGATAGACAGTCCGTGTGTCCCCATCCGCGATATGGCCGATTCGCTTCCTCACGAGCCGGCTTCAACGCATCGCGCCACCGTACAGTGCAAGTGCAGTTGGAGATTCCATGCCCATTCTCGGCTTCGCTCATTACAACTTTCGGGCGAGTCGCCCGATGCTCGATACCTTGCGTGACTTTTATGTCGAGGTGGTCGGTTTGCGACTTGGCCCTCGTCCTCCGTTTGAGAGCTTTGGTTACTGGCTCTACATCGGCGAGCGCGACGTGCTTCATCTCAGCGAAGCGCGGCCGGACGAAGTGCGTCCTGGCCAGGTAGTCAATACGTTTGACCATGCCGCGTTCGCCTGCAGCAATGTGAACGAGTTCGTAGCGCGTTTGAACGAGTTCAAGATTCTCTATCGACGCGACCTCGTGCCGGTGACCGGTCAGCATCAATTGTTCTTTTCGGACCCGGCCGGCAACGGGGTGGAGTTGAATTTCGGCGGGAAGGATCTCTGAGGTCAACATGGAAGAGGCATGGCAATTCCAGATCAGGATCACTGTTTCTGCGGAGCTTGCAGCGAGCTTGCGCGGGGATCGTTCGTCTGACGCGTACACACCACTCGGTGATGTGCTGCGCAAACACCATGCGTCCTTGAAGTGCCAGTTCGACGCGTTCGCGGACTACGTGAGCGAGGCCGAAAGACTCGGCCCCGAGCATTACCCGCTGAATCACTGGACCAAGGAAACCATCGGGAAGCCCGAGAAAAAGTCGCGATACCTGCGGTCCTTCACGCTGTATGTCGACGGCGCGGAGGTCTATAGCAAGGAGATCGCGGATCCTTTGCAAGCGGAACTCGCTGCATTGGTTGGTGTTGGCGGAATCGAAAACGTCGTCAAGTTCGATACCAATCCGGCGAATAGTCCCCAACCTCCTGCGCGGTAGAGCATTTCCATTGAACACCCTAAGATCGCTTGTCGTCCTAGCGCTCGTTTCGCTATCCGCGATGCAGGCGGTTGGCAGCACACTCGCAGCGGATCCAACCGGCCAGCCGGCTCATCCGGCCTCCGAAGCGCAAGTCGCTGCGGCAACCCCGAGCGCCGAGCCAGAACAGTTTCCCAGCGCCGAATGGAGCCACGGCGATCCCACGAAGATGGGCTGGTCAGTCGATGGCCTTGCCGCAGCGAAAGCTTATGCCGATCGCATTGGCTCGACCTCGGGCATGATTATTCAGCACGGGGTGATCGTCGACGAATGGGGCGACACGGCTCACAAGTCCCCGCTATTTTCGGTGCGCAAGAGTCTGATGAGCGCGCTGATCGGCATTGCCGTTGGACGTGGTCAGATGCATCTGGACGAAACCCTCGGCGAGCTAGGCATCGACGACAATCCGCCCTCTCTAACCGCCACCGAAAAGACCGCAACAGTACGAGACCTCATTGAGGCGCGTTCCGGTGTCTATCACCCGACAATCTACGAAACACCGTGGATGATCTCGATCAAGCCTGATCGTGGGACACATGCTCCCGGCGAATTCTGGGTCTACAACAACTGGGATTTCAACACGGCGGGGGCGATCTACGAGAAGGCGACAGGACAGCGCTTCTTCGACGCACTGAAAACGGAAATCGCCAACCCGATTGGTATGCAGGACTATCAATCCTCGGATGGCCGCTATGTATCGGGCGAACCGGGTTCGAGATATCCGGCGTATCCGCTGAAGATGAGCGCCCGCGATCTGGCGCGCTTCGGACTGCTGTTCTTGCGTAACGGCCGCTGGCGCGACCAGCAGGTGATTCCCGCCGAGTGGGTCGCCGAATCGACCCGGCCGTATTCCGACACACCGTACGGCGGCTATGGCTATATGTGGTGGACGAGCAGCCCGGCAGTCGGTCCGCGCGGACCGGCGGCGACCATCACGCTGGACGCCTACTGGGCCGACGGGCATCTGGGCCAGTACGCCATCGTGGTTCCCTCGCTGGACCTGGTTGTGATCAATCGCGTCGATCCGAAACTGACCAACAAACATGTCGACGAGCAACGCAAAGCCAGACTGCTGTGGCTGATCGAATCCGCCTCGGGCGCGACGGATATCGGCCCGGAGCCGAAGATTGTCGATCTCGGTAGCACCTTATCCCCTTAGCCACGGGAGCCGCGGGAGAGGGCGCCCTCTCAAACCTTTTCCTGTCGACAGTGGGTACTGGCAAACTGCTGGTCGTGTGTCCACTCAACCCCAGGAAGTCTGCCGAGCCGATGACTGCACCGTTCTCCCACCTTCAGCTCCCGGTGACCGCTCGCCTCCAACTGCGCCCGCTGGAGGTCTCCGACGTGCAACGGATCTTCGAAATCTGGTCCGATCCCGAAGTCATGCGTTTCTACGATGTGGCGCCGCTGACCCGCATCGAGCAGGCCGAGGATGTGGTGGCGAGGCTCATGCAGGACACCGCCGAACGGTCGGGCATCCGCTGGGCGATCGTGTCCACGAGCGAGATGCGCGTCATTGGTACCTGCGGGTTCCTACTCAATTTCGCTTTCAGGTCGGCGAGTCTGGGCTTCGAACTGGAGCGCCGGTTCTGGCGTCAGGGATTGATGCGCGAGGCGCTTGATGCGGCGATCACCTATGCATTCGATCACCTGGGCATGAATCGCATCCAGGCGACGACGGATCTGGATAACCACGCGTCGGCGGGTCTATTGGCGCGCCTGGGATTTATCGAAGAAGGCGTCATGCGGCAATGGGGCTACTGGAAAGACGCGTTTCACGACGTGCGGCTCCCGTCGCTGATCAAGTCGGATCGCGAGGCAAGGCAAGCGGCGCAGTCTCATCCAGACGCAGGCTGACAAGGCTGCGAGCCACAACATGCCCATTATTTCCCTCCGGGCACAATATCCCCGCTCCTGATCCGTCTACAGACGTATGGAACCCCCGCCGACCCCGGACCCGATGCTCGAACGAGACCGCGACCTCACTGCAACTATCTTGCGTGAGCGTAGCAAGCTCGGGCATTTCATCCGGCGCCGGGTGCGCGATCCGAGTGAAGCTGAAGACATCTTGCAGGATGTTTTTCACGAGTTCGTGCAGGCCTACCGGCTGCCTGCGCCGATCGAGCAAATCAGCGCATGGCTGTTTCGGGTGGCGCGCAATCGCATCATTGATGTGTTTCGCAAGAAACGGGAGCTGCCGCTGGCCGATCTCACGGGAGAGCCGGACGACGACAGCGAGTACCGGCTGGATCTCGCACTGCCGTCCCACGACGCCGGCCCGGAAGCGGTCTATGCACGATCGGTGCTACTGGATGCCCTGCAAGCGGCGCTCGACGAATTGCCGGCCAACCAGCGCGAAGTTTTCGTTGCGCATGAACTCGAAGGACGCAGCTTCAAGGAACTGGCTGCCGAGAGCGGCGTCAGCGTGAACACGCTGCTCGCGCGCAAGCGTTATGCGGTGCTGCACCTGCGCGCCAGCTTGCAGGCCGTGTATGACGAGTTGGATATTTAAAGGAGCAGTTCGATGAGATGCAAAGTGAGATTCTTCGGCAAAGCACTGCTGGCGTTAGTGGCGATTGCGGTGCTGGGATGGATCGTGATGGCCCTATGGAATTGGGTGATTCCTGCGGTATTCGTCGGCGGCCGCGCGATCGATTATCTGCACGCGCTGGGTCTGCTGGTGCTGAGCCGCATCCTGTTTGGGGGATTTCGTGGCCGGGGCGGCTGGCATGGACGCGGAGCGTGGCGCAGGTGGGAGCGCATGTCACCGGAAGAACGCGAGAATTTCCTGAAGGGTGCTGCGTCCCCGCGCAGCAAGCCGCAGGAGGACAATTCATGAGGCAGGCATCGGCAGCCGCTTGCAAGCAGCCCGCGGGCGTCATTGCACCGGTGGTGGACTTCACACGCTGCGAAGGCAAGGGCGATTGCGCGGTCGTGTGTCCAGAGGGTGTTTTCGAAATTCGCAGGATCGATGACGCAGATTATCAACAGTTAGGCATGCTTCATAAATTCAAGCTGCGCGTGCATGGCCTGAAGGTCGCGTACACGCCGAACGCCGATGCCTGTCGCGCCTGCGGATTGTGCGTGACCGCATGTCCGGAGCGGGCCATCACGTTAGCGCGGATGAAATGACATGAGATGAGTCATGCACTGAAGCTGACGGCCAGCGGGGCGCAGTTTTGCGTGACGGTTACGCATCTCGATGGACTGGTACTGGCGCGCTCAGCGTTCAACCACTCGATGAACTATCGCTCCGCCGTGACCTACGGCGTTTTTGAGGCGGTCCCCGACGACGACCAATCTGCCGCGCTGGACGTTTTCCTCGAGGGCATCGCGCCGGGATGTCCCAAAGAAGTCCGGCCGGGCAACGCTAAAGAGCTGGCCGCGACGACCGTGCTGCGCGTGGCGCTGGACGAAGCGGCGGGCAAGATTCGCACGGGCGGTCCGAAAGACGACGGGGAGGATATGGGCCAGGCGGTGTGGGCGGGCGTGTTGCCGATGGCGTTGTCACCGCCGGCGCCGGTCGTGGACCCGGAGGCGGAGGCGTAGATTTCGGGGTTGGGCGTGCCGTGGGGGGGGCGTCGTGGCGAGATTTACAGTGCGCAGTGCGGTGTGTATCATGACTTCTCATCGAATTTGAGAATTCTCAAAACTCATGAGAAAACATGAGACAATGGAGCCGGATCCATGGCATTTCCCCCGGCCAGAACTGGCAGAGGCCTATCTCAAGGCCTTCGACCTGAAGCTGTCTTCTGCACGCGGACTGTTCGCGCGCAGACGCATGGGTAAGACCGAATTCCTGCGCCGCGACCTTCTGCCGGCTGCTGCCGCCGTCGGCTACCTCATTGCCTACACCAACCTTTGGGACAACCGTTCCGCGCCCGATATTGCCTTGGTGGCGGCCCTGACCGATGCGCTGGAGCCTCAGGGGGTGAAGGCGGTCCTCACCAAACTTGGACAGCCGTTGAAGAAGGTTAGGGCAAGCGCGAAGATACCCGGCGGCGCCGAAGGTGTGCTCGAGGCAGAGTTGGCGCTGCCGGCCATCGACAAATCAGAAGCGTTGCGCGAGGTGCTCAAGCAACTCGACCGCCAGAAAAAGCCGCTCCTGCTGGTCATCGACGAAGCACAGGTGCTGGCGCGCGCCGATCACAGTGACTTTTCGCACGCGCTGCGTGCTGCGCTCGATATTCGCAAGGGGAGCATCAAGGTGATCGTCGCGGGCAGCTCCGAGACAACGCTGCGCGAGATGTTCGCGCGCGCGTCGGAGCCGTTCTATAACTGGGCTCCGCTCGAGGCTTTCCCGTTGCTCGGCGATGAGTTCGTGGCCTTCACTATTGAACTGATGAACAGCATGGCCAGGCAGGTGCTGACCCTGGAGCAGGGCAAGCGCGCGTTTGATGAGCTGCACCGTACGCCCGAGTTCTTCAAGCGGTTTGTCGAGCGGTACATGCTCTATCAGCCGCAGGGTGAGGAAGCGGCGCTCGCGCATACGAAAGCTTCCGTGTTTTCGGATGAGCACTTCCTGAAGCAGTGGACTGAAATGAATCCGGCGGACCAGGCCGTTATCACGATGCTTGCGCGCAGTGAATCTGACTTGCATGCCAAGGAAGGTATCGCGAAGCTGTCCGTGATGCTCGGCAAACCCGCAACACGAAACACCGCCGGGCACGCGCTGCGTCGGTTGCAGTTGGAAAACGTAGTGACTCGCCTCGCGCTCGGTGAATACCGTATCGAGGATGAAGCCTTCGCCGAATGGATCCGCCGGCGCACGGCTCCGAAGCACTAACGTCAGCCTGCCAGCATGCGCGCACGACAACCGCTATGCTATGCGTTCCGCCTAACCGAGGACCGTCTCATGAAACAGCCACTAGGATCCATGATTACCTTTCGCCGCCCTGACGGAAAGGACGTTGAGGGCTATCTCGCCAAGCCGCAAAACCCGGTTGGCGCCCCTGCCATTGTCGTAATTCAGGAGTGGTGGGGCTTGAACGACCAGATTCGCGGCGTAGCTGACCGGCTCGCGCAGTCCGGCTATCTGGCGCTGGTCCCCGATCTGTACCGCGGCAAAGCGACGGTCGAAGAGGAGGAAGCGCACCATCTGATGACCGGGCTCGATTTCGGCGACGCCGCCTCGCAGGATATTCGCGGCGCCGTGCAATACCTGAAGCAACATACGGAACGTATCGGTCTGACCGGCTATTGCATGGGCGGCGCGCTGACACTGCTGGCGCTCGGCCAGACTCCCGAACTGTCGGCCGCGGTGGTGTGGTACGGTTGCCCGCCGCTGGAGTACATCCAGGCAGACAAGATCAAGGTACCGGTGCAAGCGCACTGGGGTACGCAAGACGAGTTCTTCCCCCCTGCCATGGTCGAAGCCCTCGAAGCCAAACTGCGCGACGCGAAGGTCGATCTGGAATCGCACCACTATCTGGCGCACCATGCGTTCGCCAACGAAACCGCGGTCGGGCCGGGCCGTATTTCGCGCACCCAGTTCGATCCGGTTTGGTCGCAATTGGCCTGGGATCGCGCGTTGACCTTCTTTGGCCGCACCCTGTGGCCGCAACGGACCTAAAGCCGAATCAGAGCGTCCAGCAAGACACGAGCGGCCGCATCGGCCGCTCGATCCGCAGCATTTCCTCATTGCGCCCGGCGGTGGATTGAACGACTTCCGCCATCCCCCTGTCTCACCGTTGCGCCTGCCCGCAAGCCGGCACATTGCTTGCCGGCAGTTACTGCCCCGCGCTATACGTCAACCCTCCATTGTGCGGAAAAGATTCCCTGCGGAAAGAGCGGGTGGCGACTAACGTACTAAGGTACGACCGTACAGGACCATCGCTTTTGTATGTGAGCGTCGTTGCGCGTCTCGCATGCATGGGCGGTCCTGGTTCACAACTGGCTTGAACGACCGCGACAGCAGCTTTCGCGGTATCGCACGTAAGGAGTGAAACATGCAGCTAGGCATGATTGGATTGGGGCGCATGGGCGCCGACATGGTGCGACGCCTGACCGCCGGCGGTCAGACATGCGTGGTCTACGACGTCCAGCCGGCGGCGGTCGAGAAACTCAAACAGGACGGTGTCGAAGGCGCGTCGTCGCTCGAAGATCTGGTCAAGCAGCTGGCCAAACCACGGGCCGTCTGGTTGATGGTCCCGGCGGCCGTGGTCGACAAGACGCTCGCGCAACTGACGCCCCTGCTCGAACCGGGCGACATCGTGATCGACGGCGGCAACTCCTTCTACCGCGACGACATCCGGCGTGGCAAAGAACTGGGCGCGAAGCAGCTTCACTACGTGGATGTCGGCACGAGCGGCGGCGTGTTCGGCCGCGAGCGCGGCTATTGCCTGATGGTTGGCGGCGAAACGCCCGTGGTCGAGCGGCTTGGGCCGATCTTCTCGACCCTGGCTCCAGGACCGGGCGCAGCCACACCCACGCCGGGTCGGCCCAAAGACGCCGGCACGGCCGATCAGGGCTACCTGCATTGCGGGCCGCAAGGCGCCGGTCACTTCGTCAAGATGGTTCACAACGGCATCGAATACGGGATTATGGCGGCTTACGCGGAGGGGCTGAACATCCTGCACAACGCCAATGCGGGCAAGAAGACGCAGGATGTCGACGCCGAAACCTCGCCGCTGCACGGCCCCGAGTTCTATCAGTACGACCTGAATTTGCCTGAGATCACGGAGGTCTGGCGGCGCGGCAGCGTGATCGGCTCGTGGTTGCTCGACCTGACCGCTGCTTCGCTGGTTGGCGATGCGGGCCTCGAGCAGTACTCAGGACGCGTTTCGGACTCGGGCGAAGGGCGTTGGACGGTCGATGCCGCGATCGACGAAGGCGTGCCCGCGCCGGTCCTGAGCGCGGCACTGTTCGCACGCTTCAGTTCACGCGGTGACGGGGATTTTGCCAACCGCGTGCTGTCGGCAATGCGTCACGACTTCGGCGGTCATATGGAAAAGGCGGCCGCCAAGTTGGGTAAGCCGCTGGCGTGACGCGTAGGTGACGCCGCGCGGGGCCCCGAGGGCCTCTGCGGCGCCGTCAGCAATGAAGCCGGCTAACGCATGACTGACAGGACATTCGCGGTTTGCAGGATACAATTCGGCAGCGCCTAATTTGTCCCAAACCGACCTGATCGATCCATGCTGAATCCTACCCGGACCTACCTCCTGGGTCCGCTGCTGAAGGGCGTTTCACGTTCCTTTTACCTTACGCTGCGTATCTTGCCCGCTGGAATGCGCGACCCAATTGGTCTCGCGTATCTTCTCGCGCGTGCTGCCGACACGATTGCCGATACTTCGCTGATTCCGCCGGCGCAGCGCCTGGAGTTGCTCCTCTCGCTGCGCGCTGAGGTCAACGGTGCGGGTGACCAGGGCGCCCTCCTGCAGCGGATGTCGGTGGAGGTGGCGGAGCAGCAAACGCAGTCAGACGAAAAGGTGTTGCTCGAGTCGCTCGGCCCCGCGCTGGCGATCTTGTCGCAACTGAGCGAGTCGGATCGCAAGGCTGTGCGGGAGATTGTCTCGACGCTCACCGAGGGGATGGAGTTCGATCTCCGTACCTTTCCGGACGAACGTTCAGGGCAAATCGTCGCGCTTCAGGAATTGTCCGAGCTCGATCGATACACCTATCTGGTCGCGGGCTGCGTCGGCGAATTCTGGACCAGGATGACCTACGCGCATATGCCGGGGACGCTCAAAGGCTCGCCGGAGACGATGTCGACGATGCTGCGCCGTGGAGTCCGCTTTGGCAAAGCATTGCAGATGACCAATGTTTTGCGCGACTGCGGCAAGGATTTGCGCATTGGCCGCTGTTACCTTCCCGTCGAGATGCTGGATCGATTCGCGCTGAGCCCGCAAGACCTGCTGGACCCGGCCAATTCCTTGCGGGCGCAACCGCTCCTGTTCGAACTGGTCCGGCTGACGCTCGATCATTTCCGCGAGGCGGTTGAATATACGCTGGCCATTCCGGCCTTTTCCGTTCGTTTGAGGCTGGCCTGCCTATGGCCGGTGCTCATCGGTCTCGAGACCGTATTGTTGCTGGCCCATAACGACGATTGGCTCGATCCGGGCAAGGTCTCCAAGATTCAGCGCGGCAAGGTGTACCAGGTCATCGGCTATTCGATACCGCTGGTGGCGTCGAATACGCGGCTGCGTAGCTGGGCTGAGCGGCTGATTCGGCGAATCGAAGCCCGCTTGCAGGGCTGACGGCGCGGGGCGGCGGCTTTAAAGCGTCGCGCTAGCCCGGAAAGCCGTGCCGTCCCGCCGTCGTGCCGAGTGAGTTAACCCGCTCGAGAATATATTCGTATCGATAGACGCTGCTCAGGATATAGCCATTGCGCGGCCGCAGATTCAGCTTCGTACGAATCATGGATGCGTGGCTGTCGATCGTTCTCGATACGAGCGCCGCTTTCTGATTCCAGACCACTTCGCGGATATGCGATATCGAGACCGGCCGGGACAGGTTTCTGAATAGCAATAAAGCAAAGTCATATTGTTTTCTGGTCAGGCTAATAAAATTGCCCGATATAAATACCCCGTGTTCGGATTGATCGAAGCGATATTCGCCAAACTTTTCCGCGGGGCTATTTTGCGCGACGGTGTATGCGCGTCCCAGCATCGCGCTGATCCGCGCAATGAGAACGCCGGGAGCGATGGGCCGGCACAGGATGTCATCCACGCCCGTGTTCGACAGGCACAGCAATTCAGGCGCGCATTCCCGGTCTGTACAGACCAATACGGGCAGCGCGAGGGACAGGTTGGCTCTGATCCGGGTAAGGATCTCGACAAAATTCATCTCCGTCGACATGCGACCGAGGAGCAGCGGCTCGACTGGGCACTGCGGCGCCATCGTACAGGCTCCGCTCCGACCCGAAAACATGGCATTCGTAGTTTTCAGCTTCCAGATGAAGTTTCAGGAACTCCGCCTCGGGCGCATGGGCGGTCAGTATGGCGATTCTCATTGGTGAACCCATCGACGTAAACAATTTGCTGCCGGTCAGCATTCTTTTTACGGATGCGAAATTAGCATGTGTTAAAAAATTGTCTGTCGGTTTTTGTGGGATTTTGTAGAAAGCGTTGAATGCCAACCGAAATTGGAATTCAATAAGACGGTCCGCGAGTGACCGATGCATCTGGGTTTTTTATACCGGGTGAGCGTGGATTAATTGGGAAATCGCGACGACCACGGCGGCGGTTCCGCGCGCCAACCGCGCGACATGGCGCAAAAATCGGCGTGGTCCGATCAGCAGCACGCCTCGCGGGGTGGCATGATAACGGCCTCACGTCCCCCTCTTTTCAGCCCCTGCCGAACATGTCGAATCTGATCGTTCATGGCGGTCTCCCGTTAAGC